>Ga0105104_10000007_pt1 | contig 217774 bp, 187 predicted proteins | sample PPLLaktember2015_3_FD_87034 | JGI IMG/M metagenome (GOLD analysis project Ga0105104, IMG submission 87034) | Freshwater sediment microbial communities from Prairie Pothole Lake near Jamestown, North Dakota, USA - PPLs Lake P7 Core (6) Depth... | ecosystem: Environmental > Aquatic > Freshwater... | reverse complement strand
GCCGTAGTATAGGTGTAAACTCCCGGAAGGATGGTCGCTCCGCCCAGTTCCGCAGGTCCGGGCACGCCGCCCGTAGCGCCCGCCGCCGCAGTGTAAGCGTCCCCCAGGTCAAGTTTCGCCTGTTCCACCACAGCGCCTGCCGCGGGGTACAAGATGCCGTTGACATCCGCGGGCAGTAATCCCGAAATCGATGGCGTCGGAGAAGAGCCGACATCACCGTTGATAATGGTACCAGCAATCGCGTTGGTCACGCCTGAACCGGCCAACGCCCCAAAGTTGCCCGCCGTTTTCAGGTCAATAGAAGCTGCGCCAACCACCGGCACACACAGCGCCATAACAAACAATAACATTGCTAACTTCTTCATTTTGTGTCTCCTTTTATGAACTTTCATTTTTTCAATATTATCTTGCCTTAATCACCTAAAACTAAGGCCATTTACTCATTCCAGTCAAAACCTTCTGGCTTTTCCATATAGCCAGATAATAACACAAACATAAGTTATATTAAATCGGGGGAACATCTGTTTTGGGTGTGGGGAAAATGCCTCTTTTTTGTGACGGGGAAAACCCCTGCACGAATGTCAGGGAGAATAGAGAACTATCGACGGCCGACTTATCTCTGACTGATGTCCCGATTTAACTGTCTTTGGAGGTCTTTGAGGCGGTTTGATTCGTCAAAGCCGAGCAGGATAACGGGAAAGGCGGTCTTGTTGTGCATTAACGGCTCATCCATATCGACCCATTTTCGGCAAAGCTCTCCATCGGGCGTGCCTGGTATCGGTGAAAAATCGGCGAGCATCCCCCTTATGCCGAGGCGATTAACAAAACGCATCGATTCTTCCAAATCAGCGATATCAGTCTTTGGATGCCCCAGAATCTGATAAGCGGTGATATTATTATGTTCTGCGCCAGCCTGCCCTGAGTACAATCGAAGGGCAAGTTTTAGATTTGCTACCGCTTCCGCTAATTCTTCCGAAAAAACCTTTGAGCCGGTTTGCTGTTGCCAATCTTTCGACGTGCTTTCGAAACCAAGATAAAAACACTTAAAGCCCGCTCGCACCATTAAATCCGCAAGTTCCTTTGTAACAAATCTCGCATTAATCGCATTGGGGCTGTGAAAATTTACTCCTTCCGTGGCACGGGCTTCCAGTCCGTGAGAACACGGCCAAGATGGCCGTGCCACAATGACCTCATTAAAAAACGGAACTAAGACATTCTTCGCGTCGAACAACAAAGCATCATCATAAAACGCAACGTTTTTCACTCCAAGTTTTACAAGGAATTCAAGTTCCGCCAGCGACCGTTCCAAAGACCGAGGCCGAAACTTGCCATACACCTTAGGCACAAGGCAATACGTGCATTCAAAGGGACAGCCATCGCTCAGTTTTAACACCCCGACGCTTAATTTATCGTATGCCTCCCAAAACCCCGGCTGGCTCAAATCAGGTTTAAGCCCAACGAAATCCCAAACCGGCTCAAGATTATTTCCTTCGATAAGCAAATCCGCGCCGAGGTTTTCCGCATGGCTGTGACACAGCGTTACATAGTTGCCGCCCATTATAATTTTGGCGGCAGGTATCGCTCGCCTGATATCTTCTATCACCTCCCGCACGCCCGGATACCAGTAGGTCATCACCGTCCCGATAAAAACAAAGTCGTAACCCCTGTGTGTAGCGAGAAATTCCTGAAAAATCTTCCTTGGCAGACCAAAACGCCTGAACAAACGCGGTATGTCATTCAAACAATCGGGATTGGGGATTTTCTCGAAATAAAATCTGCCCCTGCCCCATTGGTCGTTCTTTATTTCTTTGCGAGTCGCATAAAACGGATGCAGCCGGTCGAGGTAATCGAAAAGGGTAAATTCTGCCCTGCCGCGAAGGTATCCAGCGATGCTCAACAGGCCGTAGGGCCTGAGCCAGAAATCATACGCGGCGAAATCGTATATCGGCGGATTTACAAGTAATATCTTCGGCGCTGCTGACACAGTTCGATTGCCTTAAAAACAATACAAAAAACAATCGACCAGCATCGGCAATCGGCGTTTTTTGTCAACAGTTTTCTGATTAGTGCCTATACTCCCAAGTTATTCCTACGCCCCGATTTATGGGACTATGCCCGCCGACTATTTACCATTTACCCCCATAGTTAACACATACGCCCAAAACGCCGACTTATCCAGCGAAACACGTATGACTCCTTTGGTTATAACATAAATATCCACAATACTTTACATTAGAGGGGTGTGGTTATAACGATCTTTTTCTCAGCCGGCAACCCCTGTTTTATAAGGACGAACAATGAAACGAGGGATATCCATAATCGAAATAATGGTCTTCACCGTCATCCTGGTTATCGCGGTCATTGGCACATCGGGCTATCGATATTTCGCTTCCATGGATATCCGCAGGTCGGATAGCGAGATAACCGCGGGCCGAATAGCTTCGCAGCTTTGTCAAAGCTGGAAAGGCATAGGTGGCGGAGCCAGCACTTACAACCCCACAACTGACACGGGGATTGGCCTTGACATAGAGAGCGCTTCGAGCGCCCTCGCCCCTCAAGTACCGCTGAATTTCACGCTGCTCACAAATGGAGGATATTATAAAGTTGATTCGGAAGATCGCACTTACTACGTTACTATGTCCTACTACACCATCGTCAACCATCCCGATCCCAATCTCGAAACCCTGAATGTTATTGTAAGCTGGCCCGCAAGCGGAAACTCGTCAAACAGCAACGTCGCGACCAGCAAATCCATCAGCTTGTCCGATCTGCTGACAACCCATTAGTGATTAATCACATATCAAATAAATATGAGAAAACAGAAAAAAATAAGAATTCACGGCCCCGCCCTTCGTAGTCCCTTTGCCATTTGGCATCCCTTACGGGAAGGGACAAAGAAGGGCTTAACACTTATCGAGCTTATGGTGGCCTTAGCTCTGGCAACAATCTGTATGCTTGCCGTCGGAGCCGTCTTATCCGACAGCCAAAAGGCATGGAATCAAACTTACACAAAAGCCAACTCTTCAATCATGCTCGACAGCCACCTCGCAAGCAAGGCGTTTGAAGCGACCATTCGCAAGGCCTCCTCCGAAAAATATTTGCTCGACACTACAGACCACCTCTGGGTCGAGGTCTATTACTTTGCTTCCAACGATTCTAATACGCCCGACAGCTACGCATGTCTTCAGGTGCAAGACGGCAAATTCTACATAGATCACGGCACACTCCCCAGTCCCACACAGCTGAACGGCATACCTGACCCGCCCCAAGACCCAGACAATTACATTTGTAAAAATGTAACCGCGTTTTCCTTCTCCGGTTCCGGACGCTGCATTCGTTTGCAGATGACATTAAGCGATAATAACTCCGATGTTTCCTTCGTCTCCTCCGCCGCGCCGCAGAATCAATAAAATTGTTCTTTTAGTCAAATAAGACCGAGGTATGTTATGCTAAGAACATTCAGACAAAAACGGCCCGGATTCATATCTCTGATGGCCGTGGTTGCCGCTGTTTTCCTCTTCGTAATCGGCGTAAGCCTGTTGACTCTAGGTTTTAATCGCCGGCTGTATTCCATTCGTTCCAATCAACAGCTCGCGGCCCGCGCCGCCGCCGACTACGGCCTTACCAAAGCCGTATATGAAATGAACCGGCGGAACTGGACTGACTCCACTCTTCCTGTCGAGAGTAGCACCACCATCTCCGGCAATGACGCAAAGTATTCCTACACCGTCACCGGCAGCAATGGAAATTATTCCGTCACAGCCCACGGAACAAGCGGCCCTGTATCAAAAACCGTCGTCTGTGAACTCCGGCTCAAAAGTGCGTTCGAGTACGCCATCCTCACCAAAAACAACCTGGACATCGGCAGTGTCAGCACCGTTGACTGCAATGGCTGCGGCAGCATCCCCCTTAAAATCGGCACCACAAATAATCCGAACTCTAACGCTGAAATCACCTTGAAGCCGAACTCCACCGTCGAAGGAGACATCCTCCTGGGCCAGGGCGGCATCCCCTCATTAGTCGTAGGCGCTGGCGCCACCTATGGCAATATCTACGCCGTCGCCACCGACTATGATTTGCCCATGCCGACGGTCCCGAGTTATCTCTCATCCGCTGGACCAGGTGGGGATATAAGCAACCCAGCTACTATAACCTCTGGAAATTACAAATACCAAAATCTAAGTTTGGGAACTAATAAAAAACTCACTATCACCGGCAATGTCCAATTATACCTAACGGGCAGTATAACCCTTGGTAACGACGCTAACATCGTTGTTGCCCCCAACTCAAAGCTGACTATCTACCTTGAAGGCGAGCTCGAAGGCAAATACGGCGCCGGATTCACCAACAATAGTCATGACCCAACCCAACTTACCATATATGGACTGGGTTCCGGAGCTATCAATATAAAAAACAGTGACGAATTCTACGGCGTCATATACGCGCCGGATGCCTATGTACACATATATAACAGTGTCAAAGTACAAGGCTCAGTCATCGCAAAAGACTATAAACAGGATAACTCCGCCTTATTCACGTATGACGCTCGCCTGAGAGAAATCACCGACGTGAACTTAGCGCGTTTTGTTCCCACCCACTGGCGAGAACTATAATCGGTTTTTGAACGACATTCTTACCCGGCAATATATGGTTCCGCGGCAAATATATCCCGGTGCCGGCCGGCATATCTCCATCTCTGTCGCAACACTGGATAGTTATGGGACCCTGTTTTGTGCCTCAAAACCGCTGCATTTCTATATGGTTCTCTGATTAACAACCACGCCGAAAATGTCGATTTATACAGCGAAACGCCACACGTCTCCTTTGGATATAACACAAATATCTACAATACTTTAGATTGAAGGATGCTCGGCTGCGGAGTTTTTCTCAGCCGGCAACCCCTTATTATTTAGGCCAAATAATGAATACTCTGACATATACATCTCGCAAAAAATCGCGACGCGATGGCTTCACCCTCGTGGAAGTAATGGTATCGGTCGCGATTATCATAATAGTCGCCTTGGGCACTTTGTCTTTCCAGTATCAAAGCGTAAAGCTCAACCGCTCTGCAGAAGCCCAGGTTACCGCCGCATACCTTGGCCAACTGCTCCTCGAGGACTGGAAAAGCACCTTTGGCGATTCCGGCTATGACGCCACATCACTCGGCCTGGGGTTCGTAGCCCCAACAGCCCCGGAAACCGGAGATTACAAAATTACCCTCGACAACCAGACATTCTATCTGCAAAAGAATCAGCAACTGGCCCCTGTCAGCAGCGGCTCCAACCCCGACACGGTTGCGGGCATAACACTCCAGCAGCTTAGCGTCACTGTAAGCTGGCGAAAAGATTATAGCAGTGGCGCCGTCAGCAGTTCCGACCCCATTCTGACCTTTACCACTTTTGTCAGACGTGACTCGTAACCATCCCGGTTCATCGGGGCAAAATTTATGAAGAAAAACGGATTTACACTGATTGAAATGATCGTAGCTATGGCCGCCGGATGTATCGTTATGATGACCGTCGCGATGCTGATCCAGAGCGGATATCGAAGCTGGAACCAGACGTACAGAACCGCTAACGCTGATTCCCGGCTCGACTCTATAGCCACAACGACTTCCTTCGGCACAATAGGCCGTAAATCCAACAAAAATGATTACTACGCGTACCAGGTTGCCGGCAGCACCTTCACCGCGCCGCCAGTCAATCCCCTCGACTCGGACGAAATCCTGACCGGCCAGGCTATCGAGTTCAGATATTGGGGATCAGACCTCGTTGATGCTATGCTTACCCCAACAAGCGTCGCTGACAGATACGCACTCTTCTACCTCGATAGCGGCCAGCTTAAACTCGACCTCGGCACATCGACCGGCGGCCCAACCGGCGGCGCCATCGACGCTGCCGGTCACAGAGTAAATGGAGCCGGCATAAACACAGTCATCCTCGCTAATCATGTAACCAGCGTTGAATTCAGCCACACAAAAAAAACTCCGGCCGGCGCTGGCTTGGGTTGCGTCCGAATGCGGCTTGAAATTAACGACCCCAACGACAGAAACCCCAAAACTGTTATTGCGGCCACTTATCTCCGAAATGTCTGGCCTCAATAGTCCATAATGGAACTATAATATGAATACTAAACTTGATACTTGTGGTTCTGCGTCGAGCGGCATAAGAGCACGCAATACAAAATACGAAATACGACACATAGCGAAGCGCAGGGCCCGCTTCGGAAATACGAAATACGGTTTTGTCCTGCCCCTAGTGCTTGTGGCTATAGTGATATTGATGGCCCTCATTATAGGAGCTACAATGACAGGTTATGGCTCCCGACTCCAGGCCGTCCAGACAAAATCCCAGACCGAAGCTATGCTCGCCGCTGAAGCCGGCTACGAACAAGCCATCTTCTGGATGAGCCAGCGAACAGACCTCCTCGGCGACATCGCGGACGGAAACGGCGGGGGTTCCATCAACTTCGATACAGGCCGCTGCGATTACGACATCGGCTTCCACGGCTTCATCGGCGCAAGACCCGTTTTCAGGGTAACCTCCACAGGCATTAGCGGAAGACCTTCTTTTACAAGAGTCGTTGACGTGGACGTAATGCAGGAAACCAGCGGCTGGGCTATGGGCTCCTGCAGGGTTCCAACCGGAACAACCTCCACAACTGCAGTATATTTTAAAAATAATGAGATAGTCGATATACCCCTGCATATCAATAAATACGACGATAGCCCCGATGTGCGCGATATCTGGATACTCGGCCATCCTCGATTTAAGCGTAAAGTCGAAATGAGCGAATCAAGAAAGGACGGCAGCACAGACAAGTACGGCAGCACTATTATATCGTATTTTGAAGACGGCATAACTTTCGACCAGCCGGGCGTCCGAATCACCGATGAAGCCGCAATCACAAGCAAAATTAATCGCTTCCGCGACAGCACCGCCGACGCATACAAATTCACTCCAACCGCTTCCAGCAGCGTCGCCAATCCTCGATATGCAGCCGCGCAACTCGAATTTTATGTTTCCGGCGGCATCGGCTATGTCAAAATTACCAATAACTGTACCGTCAAAGGCATCGCCACCGGCTCCGTCGGACCGTATGACTACAGTGTAGTCCCGGGTTACAGTGGAGCCAGATTCCAGCTATACAGTATCTACTCATATCACTTCGCTCCTGCCAGCGGCGCGGTTACTATAGTCCCTATTGAGAACACTTATGTCAGGCAGACCATTGGCACATATCAAAGTGAACTAGGCGGACAAATCTACGTCAACGGCAATGTTGTCATAGGAAGCTGCGATTATACAGATATGATAGTAAAGGGCAAAATCACCGTCGTCGCCACGGGGAATATCTGGATAGCCGACTCAATAAAAGTGGACGATAACGGCGGCATTCAACGCGACGCCAATGGCATGCCGAAAGCGGATAACCCCAACTTCAATCCCAATGTCCTTGGCCTTATCGCACAGGGCGTTATCAAAATCGTTGACCCGGGGAGGTCGCCGGCCTCGTCGCCATCCCCGCCGTCGGGCTACGCATTCACCCGCGTTTGTAACGGCAGCAGTGCGACCAGCAACACACGCTATCTTCCCGACCCAACCGTCGTCGAAGCCGCAATCACCGTCGGAGGCGGCGGCTTCGGAGCGGAATACGTCGGCGGCGGCGCCAGCGGCAGAAAAGAATTCAGCGGCAATTCAGATGACCTGTATGTCCGCGGCAGCATCACCGAGGTCATAAGAGGCGTCGTCAACCTCGGAGACCCCATCACCGATGGCTACGCAAAGTATTACCACATTGACACCCGGCTGATGTCAGGCATATTGCCGGGCGATATATGGTTCTCAGGCAAATACATCCCCGCTCCCGCCGGCTGGCACGACCACGGCCTCAACTAAAAATTGAAGACAGAAGACCGAAATCGGAGGATGGAATAACCGTCTTCTGTCTTCCGCCTGCCCTGTGTAGCCCTTTGGGTGAAGCAGGGTCTTCTGTCCTTCGATTTGCGGCGAAAATAAAAAGGCCACCCTGATTTATTTCTAAGGATGGCCAGTTGGTTCGCAAAAACAGTTCTAACTTTAAGAGTTAAACTTACCTAAGGAGGCCTCGGCGGTGGTCGTATTCTGTAAACTAAATGACTCGATCCATAAAAATCTCCAAAAACTTGGGAAGCTTCTATATATTCGAAAACTACCTTACCCTCAACCGGCCACACAGGTGGCGAGAGGTTTATAACCGCCATAATCAGCCCTATGGGCGACATCAGTAATTCCATAGTCAAGCCCCCATAAATCTGACTGTCTCATCGACAACTCCTTTAATTTTTTATGAGTCGAAATTCCTCACCCAAAACTGAGGAAAACCCTTACCCCCCGATCCCTTTATCAGTATTGATAACGCAGATTGACGATTGATAAGTGATTATTGATGATTTTAAGACTCCATCCGAATCCCAAATCTGCAATCCGCAATCGAAAATCAGAAATCTATCTTGTCCTGTTCAATAGTGCCTCAACAAGCCGGCGAAGCGCCTCAGCTTTTTGACTGAATGGCTCCAATGCCGCGACCGCTTTATCAGCGATTTTCTCGGCTGATTTTTTTGACTTCTCAAGCCCCAGCACAGCCGGATATGTCTGCTTTCCCTGCCTGGCGTCCTTGCCGCTGGTCTTGCCCAATTGCTTACTTGTTCCGCACACGTCGAGGATGTCGTCGGATATTTGAAATCCAAGCCCAACATTCAATCCATATTCACGCAGTCGTTTCAATTGTTTCTCGTCAGCACTTCCGCATATCCCACCCATAACAGCGGCACAGCTGAACATCTTCGCCGTCTTGTTGGTGTGAATGTACCGCAGCATCTTTTCATCAACGTTTTTATTTTCAAAATCAAGGTCGGCCATTTGTCCCGCCACCATTCCCGCAGGCCCTGCCGCCTCCGCAAGCTCGCCAACCAATCGTGCCGCCATAGCCGGCGCTTTTATCTCTTTGGCCAGCAGCTCAAACGCCAGTGTCAGCAGCGCGTCCCCCGCGAGTATCGCCGTCGCCTCGTCAAATTTCTTATGACACGTCAATCGGCCTCGCCGGTAATCGTCATTATCCATCGCCGGCAAATCATCGTGTATCAGCGAATATGTATGAACCATCTCTATCGCCGCCGCCGCTATCCGGGCATCGCGATTAATCTTCCCGCTTATCATTTCGCAGCACCACAACACTATCGCCGACCTGATGCGCTTGCCCGGCCCCGTCAGCGCATAACGAACCGGCGCCCTAAGCTCTCTGCTGATTAAATCCTTCCGCGACAAAACCTCCCTGAGCGTTTTATTGACCAACTTGACCTTGCGCTCTAAATCCCCCTCAAATTCTCTTTTCACTTTACTGTCTGACTTCATAACACTGGCCCCGGAAACGTTGCGTTATAATCTTAAAAACCGTATTATACACTCGCCCCGCGGGGCTTCGATAAAAAATTATGAACCCCAAAATGATTCTTATTCTTGGCGTCACCGCTTCCGGCAAAGGCAAGCTCGCTTTCGCCCTGGCAAAATCCATTGGCGCTGAAATCATCAGCATCGACTCGATGAAGGTCTATCGCCGAATGGATATCGGCACCGCCAAACCGCCAAAAGAAAACCGCGACCAGATTCCCTATCACCTCATCGACGTCGTCGAGCCGGACGACTCATTCAGTGTCGCCCGATTCCTCGAACTGGCGCAGGCTGCAATCGACGATATAAAAAAACGCGGCAAACCCGTCGTCGCCGTCGGCGGCACAGCCCTCTACATCAAATCGCTTCTCTATGGTCTGTTCGAAGGTCCCGGCGCTGATGAGCAAATCCGTGAGGAATTCAAAGCACAGGCACAAGCCGAAGGCCTCGATAAACTTTACGAGCAGCTTAAAATAATCGACCCCGCCACTGCCGCCAAAATCAGCGCCAACGACCCCAGACGCATTATCCGCGCGCTTGAGGTTTACAAACTCACCGGCAAACCCATCTCCGCCTTTCAGCAACAGTGGGACGCGAATATTTCGCACGACTGGACAATCATCGGCTTACGAAGGGAAAAAACCGAGGAAAGCAAACGCATCAACGCGAGAGTCAAAAAAATGATTGATGCCGGCTTGGTCGATGAGGTCAAACATCTCCTCGCTGAACCAAAACCGCTAAGCAAACAGGCCCGCTCCGCCATCGGCTACGCCGAAATTATCGACCACCTCGCAGGCCAAACCACCCTCGATGACGCGATAGAACTCATCAAGAAAAACACCCGAAAACTTGCCAAGGCACAGCGAACCTGGTTCAAAACCTTCAAAACCGTCCACTCCCTCGACCTCGCACCCGACGAAACCCCCGACCAGGCCCTCGCTCACACACAAAGGATTCTTAACAATGAAATCTGATTACAGGCAACCAAAACTAATTACGCTCTTTCTCGCTTCAAGGCCGCAGTTTCTCACCGCAAGCGTCTCGCCCGTCCTCGTCGGCTCAGCTCTCGGCTTCGCAATCGCAGGAACATTCAACTGGCCTTTCTTCCTTTTGGCGCTTTTTGCAATGATGGCCCTGCACGCCGGCGCCAATATCGCCAATGATTACTTCGACTCCCTCTCCGGCAACGACTGGCTCAACAAAAACGTAACCCCCTTCTCTGGCGGCAGACAATTCATCCAGCAGGATATCCTCTCGCCAAAGGTAACGCTGGCCACGGCGATTTTTTTCTTCGCTATCGGCGCATCGCTCGGCTTAGTCATCCTGTATCTGACTCGCAGCTGGTTCATTTTAATCCTTGGCCTCACAGGCCTGCTCGGCGGATTCTTCTACACCGCACCGCCCATCAAGCTCGGCTACCGCGGCATCGGCGAAATAGCAATCACCTTCCTCTTCGGCATCCTTCCCGTCTATGGCTCTTACTATCTCCAAACAGGAACTATCAATATAATTCCCCTGCCCGCCGCCTGCATCGTCGGCGTCCTGATTTTCCTGATAATTCTCGTAAATGAATTTCCTGACCTCCCCGCAGACGCCGCCGTAAACAAGAAAACCCTCGTCGTCCGCCTCGGCATCCCTGCCGGCGTCTGGATTTATCGAATCGCCGTGATAGGCACCTTCGTTATTATGGTCGCGGGCGTATTTGTCAGCCGAGTTATGGTCTGGCCTGTGTTGCTGTATTTCCTTTTTGGCCTGCCCGCCGCTGTCGCCGCCATAAATTTCGCAAACGTGCCAGACCTATCCACCCCCGGCCCAACTCAGCATCGCGCCTGCGCCATTACCATTATCCTCCACCTCATCGGCACTATCGCTCTGGCCGCCGGCTTCATCGCCGCCAAATTCATCCTTAGCCAAATGAGTTGACGACGATACGAAGCCGCCTTAAACTTGCCGGCAATGGAACGACGACTAATAATAAACGCCGACGATTTCGGGTTTTGCGAAGGCGTCAATAAAGGGATTGTCGAGGCGCACACTAAAGGTGTCCTGACAAGCACAACAATTATGGCCAATATGCCCGCCGCCGAGCAGGCCGTCGAATTGGCAAAAAAATTTCCCACCCTCGGCCTCGGCGTTCATCTTAACCTTACCGCCGGAAAACCCATCAGCCGGGAAACAGCCGTAAAATTAATCCTCGACTCAAATGGACATTTCGCTTTGTCGCCGGGAAAACTCGCCCTCGCGGCTCTCATAACCGGCAAAGTCAGAACCGCCATCGAAACCGAACTCGCCTCCCAGATTCAATGGCTCATCGACAAAGGCATAAAGCCGACCCATCTTGACTCACACAAACATTTTCACGCCTTTCCTTCAATATTTCCCATTGTCTGCCGATTGGCAAAACGTTTCAGCATACCTGCAATCAGATACGCATACGAACCGAAGCAGGTAAGCCGGATACCCTGGCCTGTAACCGATAATGAAAGCAGAAAACGTGCTTCGCTTGTGCGAACAATGTCAAAAATTAACCGCTGGCAAAATCCTGCGTTCTTCAAAACAGACGCACTTTTAGGCATCGCGCACGTCGGAACAATAAATGCCGCTTTTATGCGGGCCGTCTCACTGTATAACGCCGCCTCGACAGCAGAGCTGATGACGCATCCGGGATACACCTATGACCTCGACGCGACTCGGACTCGCCTCGTCAAACAGCGAGAAATTGAGCTTGCCGCGCTTTGCGACGAAAAAACAAAACAATACTTCAAGGACGCGAACGTAAAACTTGTGAATTACGGACAATTATGAGCGGCGGTTTCGAGAAAATAAGGCAAAATAACTGCACTCTATATGTAAGGCATAGTTTCCTTAACCACGGTCTTGTGCGGGTACTTTTAGCCGGCCAGGACAAGTGGCCCGGACAGTATGAATTCAAAACCCTTCCTTCTTCTGAGCACAGCCGTGTTCATAAATTCACTATCAGCGTGGACGGCGTTGACAGGGAAGTTTATGTGAAGCAGTATCCGCACAAATCAATTTTACATTTCCTCAAATGTCTTTTCTTCTACGGCAGCCCGGCCAGACAGGCCTTTAATGCGGAATTGATGCTCGAAGAGAACGGCTTTGATGTCGCCGCTATGGTCGCGATGGGCGAATGTCACGCAGGATTTATCAAGACAAAAAGTTTCCTGGCAACGCTTGGAATTGAGAACGCCAAATCAGTTCGTAAACACATCCTTGAAACCCGTGAAATTGCGACTCGGGAGCAATTGGCAGATTGGCGCAAGTTTATACGCGACTTCGGACAAACCATAGGCAGGATGCACGCCAGGGGCATTTTCCACGGCGACCTTCGACTGGGCAACATACTGGCAAGACGCGACGACAATTTGTGGCGGTTCTTTTTCATCGATAATGAGCGAACGAGAAAATTTGACAAATTGCCTTTTACGTATCGCCTCAAAAACCTTGTGCAGCTTAATATGGGGCCATACGGCATTATGAGCAGCACCGACCGGATGAGATTCTTCCGTGAGTACCTCGCCGAGAACGGTATGAGCAGAGAGGAAAGGAGAACCCTGATAGCCGCAACCCTCAAAAAAACCACTCGAAGGTTGGACAAAGAAACGAGAATCCGCGTAGCAATAAAAGGGTCTTTGCAGACAAATTACAGATATTTGCGGGTCGAAACCGGGGATTTGGCAGCTGTCTTCCTGAGAAGCTTTTGCCATAAAGCGGAGCCCCTCGATTTTCTGGGTAAAATTGACGCCCTAAGGAAAGAAGGGCAAATTCTCAGAGATGACCGGGATTGTCTCATCTGCCGGCTGAAATGGAACGGCAGGGATATAATAGTCAGGCAGTATAAACGTAGAGGATTTATTTTTTCGCTGCTCGATACCGCTGGAAAATCGCCCGCAAAGCGGGACTGGCTGAATGCGCATAGACGCAGCGTATTGAACATACCTGCACCGGCGGCGCTGGCTTTCATAGAGCGACGCAGGGCCGGGCTTGTGTGGGAATCTTACTTCGTGTCGGAATATACCGAGGGCAATGAATATTAAGGCGACTGCTCGTGAAATAATCCTCCTGCTGTCATATTTTCCTCGTTTTGCTTGGCGTTTGCTTCCTTGTACACAAGTTTGAATCGTCCCGTGCTCAGCAATCCTTCCATCCTCTTGCCGAATGAAACAACCCAGCAATTCTGCTGATAAAGATTGTTCAATTCAGGTTCTTCCCGCACTTTCTGTACTGTCCTGCCTAAGTAATGTATGAAATTAGAAGGCACGTCTCCGTATGAAACCATCTTGTCCGTCACCGGCACAATCTCCGCGATTTGAACAGCAAACTCCTTTATCGGCTGGTCCTGGCTTACAATATTCGACAAGCCCGTGTAATGATGCGCCATTAAAACAGTGATTCCACAGAAAAGCGCCGCACAGGCGGCCCCCGAACGCCGTTTCACAAAAAGAACCGCAACAACTGCGGTCATCACAATCAAAATTACGGAAAAACTGATTATATACAACCGCGCCGTCGCTGATGCCAACTCCGGCCCACAGGTCTTCGCAAAATAAACAGGCACCGCTATTGCAAACCCTATGAAAAACAATATGTGCCCCCGCAATACATTTGCCGCGTATTTCGGCGTGAACACCTGGCGTACAAACGCCATTTCATCTATCAGTATGGCGGTTAGTATCGACATAGCCGGAATCAGCGGCAAAAGATAATGCTGACGTTTGCCGCCCGACAGCGTCAGAAACACAAAATTCGCCGCAAACCACAGCCATAAAAACCGCATAACGGGCCGCTTATCACCCCATATTTTATAGAATGGCGCAACAAGGGCAATCGGAAGAAAAATACACCATGGCGCTGTGTATTTGAACACCATCGCAAAGTAATAATACCACATATACCTGCCTGCCGCGTATTCGCCGGTCAACCGGTCAAAAAACTCCCGCTTCCATATCACCACGTCCCAATTCATCTTATATGCGGCGGCCAAAGGCCAGGGCAAAACAACAACAAGAAAAATGATTATACCCCAGACAGGCAATAATTTCGGAATCACCCGCCACTGTTTGTTTATTGCGATATACAACGCGGCCGGCAGCCCAACATAAACCACCGGCGCAGGCCCTTTCGCCAGATTCCCCAGGGCAAAACTCACCCAGAACACAAGCATAAAGACAATGCGACCCCTGCGGTCTTCACTGGTTATGGCTGAGTAAAAAGACAAAAGGCACAATGTCACGAAAAAGGCCAGCCCCATTTCAGGCCTTGCGGAATGCGACCACTCAACGTACCCAATCGATGTCGCCCAAACAACTGTGGCTATAATCGCGACCCTCAGCGACAGCCAGCGATTCACAAAATACAGCACAACCCCCGCGGACAAAAACGCGAAAACCGCGCTCGGCAGCCGGGTGGTAAATTCATCGATCTTGCCTGTAACTTTCGCCACGCCGGCAACAAGCCAGTATAAAAGAGGCGTCTTCTGCAGTCGCGGCTCGCCGTTAAACGTCGGCATAACCCAGTTGCCGCTTGCCAGCATCTCGCGTGCGGTTACGGAAACAAAACACTCATGTCCCTCCAGCGGCTTCGCAGACAGCATCCAGCCCGCCGTTATTGCTGATAAAACCAGAACCCCCAAAACCACAATCGCTACGCCGCGACTATTATTCAAATCCATTTTTTCTGCCCCAAATGTAGTTACCCGCAGAATTCAACCGGCATCAAATAGTACCCTATTATGTTGTTTTACAAACTGCCAGCAAGATATTTCCGAAAACAGCGAACGCAAAATCGTAATCATATCGGTCTTTTTGTGCATCTTTAGGCCAAATTGTTCGTGAAAAACTTATGGTAATCAGAAGGCATACCGATGTAAGGTGTGTATGGGGGAAATGCCCGATAACAATAAAGCCATACTCAAAATTCGCTTTCCTGCCGGGCGAGGCGTCGATTTTGGGTTCCAGCAGAAAGCACAGCAACGTTAAGAGGAACAAAATGAGAGTAACAATTTTACCCGCCATCGCGTTGGTTCTCTATCTGTCGCATAGCCCCATTGCATCAGCAGCCAATATAAATGTAACTTATAACATCAAAACTGACGTCACCAGAACGCCTATCAGCAAATACGTCTATGGTTCAAACTGGGGGAGCGGCACTGATTACACTATCAGAAGAAGCGGCGGAAACCGACTCACCGCTTACAACTGGGAAAATAACTGGTCCAACGCAGGTGCGGACTGGTATTTTGAAAACGACCAGTATATGAGTTCGAGCACGATACCCGGCAAAGCCATAACCGATTTTCACGATCAGGCACTTTCACAGGGGCAGGCCTCTATCGTAACTCTGCAAATGGCCGGTTATGTCTCAGCTCCTATTTGGAGGCAAATAAATCTCGCTACTGAAGCGGCCCCGTCAATCTATTTTTATCCGGTTACTTTCGCCAAAGGCGCCCCCTTCTGCAGCCCGCCGGACAACCCTAACACTTCAGACGCCAATATTTATATGGATGAATTTGTTAATTTCCTCGTTTATAAATACGGTCCTGCCGGTTCCGCAAACGGCGTCAAATTCTACGATTTAGACAACGAACCCGATATCTGGTCCGACGGCGCACAGGGAGCTACTCATCCCGAGGTTCATCCGACCCATCCCACGTGCACCGAATATAAAGATAAAAGCGTGGAACTATCCATAGCGGTAAAAAATATTGACCCGAATGCCCAGATGCTTGGCCCCGTCAGTTACGGGTTTAATGGCTACCTGAGTTTCCAGAACGCACCTGACTGGACAGCCCCCCTTAGTACCGGGTATGGCTGGTTCCTCGATTACTACTTAGATAAGATGAAGGCAAACTCTGTTGTCGCGGGCAAACGACTTCTGGATGCCCTCGATGTCCACTGGTATCCCGAGGCACAGGACGGCGCCGACAACAGAATTACAAATTCTGTAAGTACCACCGCGATGTATAACGCGCGTATGCAGGCGCCGAGGTCGCTGTGGGATTACGATTATCACGAAATTAGCTGGATAGAACAATGGCACAGTCAGTGGCTGCCCATTTTGCCGCCTCTGCAAAATTCTATTGATACCTATTATCCCGACACCAATCTCGCAATCACTGAATACGCATACGGCGGAGAAGACCACTACTCAGGCGGCATCGCAACAGCGGACGTCCTCGGTATCTTCGGAAAATACGGAGTTTACGTAGCAACCTATTGGGGCGATGGCAACTATGTTGATGCCGCAATCAAAATTTATAGAAATTATGACGGGAACCATTCGACGTTCGGAGATATGAATGTCCTTGCGTCGATGTCCAACAAAGTAGATAGCTCCATTTATGCCTCGGCCTCAACTTCTGATGCCAACGTCCTTCACCTGATAGCCATCAACAAGAACCTCGACAACGCAATCGACGGGTCATTCAATATCACCAGCCCGCAAAATTTCATATCGGGCAGGGTGTGGCGGTTTAACAGCAGCAGCCCCGCTATCGCGGAGACCACCCCAATCAGCACCATATCAAATAACACATTCACATATACCATCCCGCCTCTGACTGTTTGTCATATAGTGCTTCAGGCGGAAACTTCACTGGCAATCATAAAGTGTAAGGTCACTGCCGGCAAAACCCAGTATCATAACAACGCTGCCTACGATGATATGAAAGATACCTTCGAGGCATCGGGAACCATTTCACTGCCGGCCGACTGTAACGATATACATTCGGTAGAAGTTAATATCACCTCTGTAACTGATGGCAATGTCATTTACACCGAAACTTTAGGCGATTTCAACCCCACACTGGTGAACAGCAAAGGAAAATACACACACCAGGCCAAAGTTTCTAAGGGCCGGCCCGGAAAAATCACTTCCCTGACGCTGGATTTCCGTAAAAGAACCTTTGCGATAAAGGCCAATAACCTCGACCTGACAGGTCTCGCCTGCCCTGTTCAACTGGGATTCAATATGGGCGGCTACGAAGTGTCGGGCATTGCCGATGAAACGGTTGTCAATGGCAGCGCAAAGTTAATACCTGTTCGCCTTATGAGATTGTATAAAGACACGCTTATTGTCACTAAGGCAAAGGTCAAAAACATCGCTAAGCAATCGTCTGATTCGTTGTCCGTCAGCGGTAATATTGCGGTAGCGGATATGAACCTTGATACCAGCGAACCGAATCTGGTCAATGAAGATGTTGTCATTACATGGGGCGATGTGAATGATACAAATACCCAGACATTCACAATTCCGGCAGGCAGCTTCAAGACCTCCAGGAAAGGACATTTATACAATTGCAGCAAAATCAATCCCGTTATCACTCCTGTCGAAAATGCCAACACCATGGTAACGGCAAGTATAGACCTCGATAACTGCACATTTACGGTGTCGATAATCAAGGCGGACATTAGCGTTGTATCGGGCAATGCGAAATTCGGCTTGAGCTTCGCCGACTTCGACGAAACGGACGACTCGTGGTAAGCACAGTCGAACCACCTGAGTTTGTAGCTAATGCCTCAGGCCCTGTCGGCCTCTTTGTCACTTTATAAGCTTCAATATCTCATCAAAATCATTCGGCGCTTCAATCGGCGGGTTACTGAACGGCCCCTGCTTTTCCTTGTGGTAATTCACCGTGACATTCGGGTCCTTCAGCGCATGCCCCGTAAGCACACACGCGACTCGCTCATCTGCCCCGATGATACCCTCGCTTTGCAATAGCTTCAACCCCGCAACCGACGCTGCGCTTGCCGGCTCGCAGCCGAGTCCGTATTTGCCTATCACCGCTTTTGCATTGCAGATATCCTCATCGCTCACCGCCCGCACAACGCCATTGCATACGTCTATCGCACGCAGACACTTCTTCAGATTCACCGGTCGCGAAATCTCAATCGCCGATGCGCACGTATGCGGCGAAAACTTCCTCGCCGTCAGGTCCGCATAGTAATCCGATATAACCTTGTTATTAACATTCCCGCCGTTCCACACTAACTTCTTGTTGTTCACCATATCCGTCAGCGTATCCGCGCCCGTAGCGTTTATAATCGCCAGCCGCGGCACGCGTTTAATCAAACCAAGCTGTTTCAATTCGTAAAACGCCTTGCCGAACGCGCTTGAATTGCCCAGGTTGCCTCCCGGCACAACTATCCAGTCAGGCACCTCCCACCCAAGCCCCTCGATAATCCGCAGCATTATCGTCTTTTGCCCTTCCAGCCGGAAAGGATTCAGCGAGTTGAGCAGGTATAATCCCAGTTTCGTGCAGACATCCTGCACCTGCTTCATACAGTCATCAAAATCGCCCTTTATCTGTATCGTCTGCGCGCCGTAATCCATCGCCTGCGATAATTTCCCGAAGGCGATTCTGCCAGACCCGATAAATACCGTGCATTTCATCCCGCAGCTATGCGCGTAAAGCGCGACCGATGCCGACGTATTACCCGTCGAGGCGCAAGCGCACGATTTCGCCCCCACCATTTTCGCGTGGCTGAACGCCGCCGTCATCCCGTTATCTTTGAACGACCCCGAAGGGTTCAATCCCTCATATTGCAAAAACAATCGCCCCGCCTTCATCCCGGCGAATTTGCCGACCTCATCATTGGGCTGCAAAATCGTCTGCCCCTCCGCGATTGTCACCTTGTATTTATCATCGCAGAAATTCAACAATTCTCTGAACCGCCAAACTCCCGACAAATCCAGCCCGATGTTCCTGTTCGCCCACCGCTTGCCGAAATCCGAAAGCTTCTTCGGAACCTCAATCTTATCCCAGTTGTATTGAGCGTCCAGAAGGTCCCCGCACTTGGGACACTTGAATATCACCTTGCTTACGTCATATTCCGCCGCACAATCCGGGTTTATACACTTCTGATACACAACCTGCTTACTCATTCAGCACCTCGTTAAAGAACAGACAACGGTCTTCTGTCCTCGGTCATCTGCCTGCCCGGCGTAGCCCCTTGGGCGAAGTCGGGTCTTCCGTTATCTGTATTAATCTTTTCTATAATCGCCGTTAATTCCGCGATTCTTCCGATTTTTATGACGCTTTCAGGCACATTCTTGCCCGCATTCGTATAAGCCGATTTCAGCGCCGCCCGCATTCCAGCCTTCAGCGCAGGCGCGATATCCTTGTCTAATCTGTCACCCACAAAAAGTATGTTTTTCGCCGGCTCACCAATCTTCGCAACCGCCGCCTCAAAAATCCTTCTGTCCGGCTTGCGAAACTCAAACTGGTAAGAATAAAATCGATACGGAAAAAACTCTAATATACCAAGCTGCTCAAGCTGCCTGTCCAATGACCCCGCGCTTATGAATGTATTGCTCAATATGCCTAATTTAAGCCCCATCCCCTTCAGTTTGGCAAGTGTCTCTTTTATATCCTGCTCAACCTTCGCAATCCTGCTCAACGGCTCATACCACAGCCACCCAACCTCCCGCCACTGCTCCTCACTTAATTTGTAACCGCGCCGGACGCCGAACCTTTTCAATAGCGACAAAGCATCGAAATCCCTGCCGGTTATATTCGCCCACAAAGTCCTCACCTGTATGGCAGCCAGGTTCCGAATAAAATACCACCAGAATTTCCCCGCCGGTTGATTATGACTTGTCAGGTAGCCGTAAGTTTGCGTCGCGCTTTGCCGAAAGACACGCATCGTCTCAACCCTGCCGAAATTCAGCAGCGTCTCGCCGAGGTCAAATACCACTGCTCTTATTTGCGTATCCTTTGCCACAAAGCTGCTTTCAAATTATGATTTATTATTTACGATTTATAATTTTTAGTTGATGGTACTTTTAAAATCATAAATCATAATTCATAAATCAAAAATCACCTCAACGGAGGCATCTCGTCCCCGAACGCCTCTTTCACCCACTTGAACATCTCATCATCGGATATTGCCGACGACCTGTCCGAAGCATACTCCGCCGCTATCCGGTCTCTTATCTTTACCACACGCGGGTCATGTTTCATAATTTCCATTTTGAACCGCGACTCAATCCAGTGTTTTATCCCCGCAGCGCCCGTCTTGTCCGTAATCGCGACCTCGACAGGCCGATTCAGCAGTTTATTGGTATCGAAGCAGTTATATATCTCCTCGTTTTTCAACAACCCGTCCGCGTGAATCCCCGCGCGAGTGACATTAAAATCCCTGCCCACAAGCGGGTAATTGCTCGGTATATCAAAGCCAAGTTCCTTCGCCGCGTAACTCGCAAGCTCCGTTAACGCCGCATAGTTGACACCCTTGGTCATCCCTTTGATTTGCGCGTGCTCAATCACCATCGCCTCAAGTGGTGGGTTGCCCGTCCGCTCGCCGACGCCGAATATCGAACTGTTCGCCGCACAGCATCCATACAGCCACGCCGTCGCGGCATTCACTTCGACCTTGTGCAAATCATTGTGCCCGTGCCATTCCAGCTGCTCACCCGGCACACCTATATTGCGAAGCCCCGCGACAAGTTTCGGCACGCTCCTCGGCAGCGCAGACCCCGCCCACGGCAATCCAAAACCAAGCGTATCGCACAGCCGAATCTTAATCGGCTTTTTATACTCCTCGCCCAACTTCATAAGCTCCGCGGAAAACGGCAGTATAAATCCATCGTAATCCGCCCGCGTTACATCTTCATAATGGCATCTCGGCAAAACACCCTGGTCCAAAGCCGCCTTCACTATATCCAAATAGGCGGCCATTGCTTGCGCACGCGTTTTGCGAAGCTTCAGAAATATATGGTAATCGCTGACGCTCGTCAGTATCCCGGTCTCCGCAAGCCCCATCTGTTTGACTAACTTGAAATCCTCCGCGACCGCGCGAATCCAGCCGGTGATTTCCGGATACTTGTAGCCGCGGGCCTTGCAAAGCTCCACCGCCTTGCGGTCGCGGTCCGAATACAAAAAGAATTCGCACTGCCGAATCAGACCCGTATCGCCGTCTATCTCGTGCAGCAGGTCGTATATCCTCAAAACCTGCTCAGGCGTATATGGCGGCCGGGCCTGTTGCCCGTCGCGGAAAGTCGTATCCGTTATCCATATCTGCTCGGGCAATTCATAAGGCACGCCGCGCTTCTCAAATTTTGCAATCGGGAACTCAGTATAGGGAAAAACTTCCCGGTACAAATTCGGCTCTGCCACGTCCGCCAGTTTGAAAACCTTTTTCGCCATTTTCTAATCACCCCGTTTCAACAACTCAAAACTCAACACTAAGAACTCAAAACTCTTTAACAATGGCCGAGATGGGAGTCGAACCCATACGTCCGTGAGGACAGGGGATTTTAAGTCCCCAGCGTCTGCCATTCCGCCACTCAGCCGGTCTCCAGCCACTAAGTCACAAAGACACTAAGTTTTTTACTTTTTCCTTTTTACTTTTAATCTTTTCTTTGTGCCTTCGCGTCTTCGTGGCAAATTTTCTTGCCAACTCAGTAATTTACTCAATTTCCCCCCTTTTTGCAAACCGTTTATTCCACTCCCCGACACAGGGTATTACCTGTAATACTACCCCCCTAAGGCAGGTTTTAGTTCGTCCCGACAACAACTTTCGGCCAAACTCCCGCCGATGCCCTCAATACCCTCACCGCATCGGCTGCGGTATAGGCATTAGCGAGGTCTTAAATAGGCAAACTGCCTATAGCGCAATAGCTATCGGGAGTCCGATATTAGTTGTATCACGCATCATGTAAGGTGCGGATACATAGAACGCCGAAGGGCCATTGATAAAGTATTTGCGTTAAGCAAAGGAGCATAAAATGTCGGTTTTAACCTTATTCACGGACGGGTCAATTGCGATCAGCGAAAGTATAACCAGCTCAATTGCTTATGCCTTTGGAAACAAACGACCGGAAATAACTACTCCAATGATTGCTTCGCTGCCGAAAGTTCGCAGAAACAAGGTTCTCAGGCTTCGCCAGCAGCTCGCCAATGGCACATACGACCTCGATGAGCGATTGGATGCCGTTCTCGAACGCATTCTTATGGATATTAAACCTTAGCGTCCTCATCCATATTTAGCCCGCCATTTACCGCCTCATTTTGACTGTGCGAGATATTTACTAGGCGATTAGGCACATCCGATTAAGTAATTCCCCTATTTGCAACCTGTCACATTTAGAGGATAATGTTATGATAACAACGATGAGTAACGAAAAGAACATTATTGCTCAAATAGAGACATATATTCGTCAGGGGGGCGGTGAATACGGCGACTGGTATATAGGTCTGGCTGATAACCCCATCGACCCCATCACCGAAGCTTTCAGGTTTCATAAAGTGCAAAATCACAGGTTTACATACATCGAAACCATATCACACCAGGTTGCCAAATCCGTCTCCGATTATTTCCTCAATGTCTGCGGCACAGATGGCAATCTCCGCGATATCGATACAAGCCGACCTTGCCGGGCGATTTATATCTACAAAAAAGCCGCTAACCACAACCTCTGCGAATCCGCCATATCAGCATAAAGCTTAACCGCAAAATTCTCCGCCGTATCCTCATCCCCTCGGCTCTCCCCGAGTGCTGCTCACTTGGAATAGAACAGGGGACCCATTCTTGTTCCCAAATCGACATTCGCCAATCGGCAATCCCTTACTTCTTGCCTTTCCTGAGTTTCTTTATCGCTTCCAATTCGGCAATTGCCTGTCTGTCGCGGGGCCTGTTCATTGCCTTTTTGGATTCTATCAGTGCGTTAAGCTTAATTTGATGTCGCCTTATTCGTTCGCTGACGCTTAACTTCAGATTGTCCTTCAGCGCCTCTATATCGATTCCGAACTCTGCCGCCGCCCTGATGGGGTCTGCTTTGACAGCGTTGGTTTTCGCCGATTTATTATTTCGCCGATGCACCATACCGTAAGTATAACCCTTTTTTCTCTCGCTCTCAATGGGAAGATTACAGCATCGAAATACGATATACGAACGACGACACGGAGCGAAGCGACGAGCCCGCTTCGGAAATACGAGCAACAAACTACGGCGGACACTTCGCGCAGGCAGCTCGGAATAGCATCGTGCTGAGATACCTGTCCCCGCGGTCGCAGATAATCGTAACCACCGTGCCGGCCTTCATATCCTTCGCAATTCGGACCGCTCCCGCAACTGCTGCACCGCTCGATATGCCCGCGAAGATTCCTTCCTCAGCCGCCAGTCGCCGTGTCATTTCGTATGCCTCATCATCCTCCATCGTCATAACGTCGTCGAGCCGGTCTCGCTCGTAAATGGCGGGCACGATTGACTCGGTCATATTCTTGAGGCCCTGGATGGTGTGATGAGGCGTTGGTTCAATGCCGATGATTTTGACGTGGTTTAATTTTTCGCGAAGGAAGCGGGAAATCCCCATAAGCGTGCCGGTTGTGCCCATGCCGGCGACGAAATATTCGATTTGGCCGTTGGTTTGTTTGTAAATTTCCGGGCCGGTCGTCTCGTAATGGGCCAGCGGATTATTGGGGTTGGTGAACTGGTTGGGCATAAAATACTTGCCTGGTTCCTGTTCGATAATTTTGAGCGCCATCCTGATAGCGCCGTCGGTGCTTTCGTTGGCGGGTGTCATTATCACTTCCGCGCCGAATGCCTCCAAAATGTGCCGTCGTTCGCTGCTCACACAGGCGGGCAGCGTGAGTTTGACGCGATACCCTTTGGCTGCGCCAATCATCGCCAGCGCGATACCCGTATTGCCTGAAGTCGGTTCGAGAATTATTTTATCTTTGGTTAGCGAGCCATCCTCCTCGGCCTTTGTAATCATATAGAGCGCGGTGCGGTCTTTAATCGACCCGGCGGGGTTATTACCCTCCATTTTGGCCAGCAAACGCACCTTGGGGTTGGGGTTCACCCGCTTCAACTCTACCATCGGCGTATTGCCAATCGACGAAAGAACACTCATTGGATTTCTCCTACGTGTTAAGATGGGCTAATGATACCATAAGGTTGCCGCCCATTTCAAGTAATCCCCGCCTGATTTGCGGCGGCCAGATAATTCACTTTTGATTTGAAATTTACAGCCGAATTGATATACTCACACCCCTTGTTTTCAGTGATTGTTTAAAAGTTCGCATGATTGATTTTTTAACAGAAAGGCATCAGTGATGGCAAAGGTTGCAAAAGCCAATGCGGTAGTAGGACAATCGGGCGGACCAACAGGCGTTATTAACGCTTCGCTGGTCGGTGTTATTAATGAGGTATGCAAGCATCCGGAAATACAGAATCTTTATGGAGCGATTCATGCAGTCCAGGGAATGGTCAAGGAAGATTTTGTTGACCTCAAGCAGATTTCCGTCCAGGATGCCGCCGGCATTGCCAGTTGCCCATCCGCTGCGCTGGGTTCCAGCCGCGACAAGCCCGATGCGGAGTATTGCAAGAAGATTTTCGATGTCTTCAAGAAACGCAACGTTCGGTATTTCTTTTATATCGGCGGCAACGACTCGGCGAATACCGCTCACATAATCAATCTGATGGCCGCAGAGGTCGGATACGAGTTAAAGGCGTTTCATGTCCCCAAGACGATAGACAACGATTTGCTCGTTACCGATCACTGTCCCGGCTATGGTACAGCCGCCAAATTCGTCGCCTGCGCTTCTTTAGGTGATGACATGGACAACCGGGCGCTGCCGGGAGTAAAAATCGACGTTATTATGGGCAGGCACGCCGGCTTCCTTACAGCCGCAGCCGCACTCGGGAAACACAAAGCCGATGACGGCCCACACCTCATCTATTTGCCCGAACGGCCCGTCTCGATGGATAAGTTCCTTGCCGATGTTAACGCGGTATATACCAAGCTCGGCAGATGCGTAATCGCCGTCAGCGAAGGTATCTGCGACACCGACGGCACCGTCTGGACCCAGAAAATTGCCGACACCTGCTGCGAAAAAGACGCCCACAACAATGTCCAGCTTTCGGGCACCGGCGCATTAGCCGACTTTCTGGCCGGGCAGATTAAGAGCTCACTCAAAATCAAACGTGTCCGCGCCGACACATTCGGCTACCTGCAGCGAAGTTTCGCCGGCTTCCAGTCCCCAGTTGACCTCGATGAGGCCGTCAGGTGCGGGCAGCACGCCGTAAAATTCGCTATGACCGAGCAAAGCGGCTCTGTCGCAATCAAACGGCTCGGAAACGGCGAGGATTATGCCGTCGAGTATATATGCACCGAGCTTCACAACGTCGCGGAAAAAAGCAAAACGATGCCCGATGAGTTTATCAATTCCGAAGGTAACGGAGTAACCGATAAGTTTATTGAGTACGCTTCGCCATTGACCGGCGAGCTGCCTAAAACATATTATCTCGGTTCATATCCCAGGGTTTAACCGCGGATTGTTTAGTTAAATGACTAAGACGAAAATTGTTGCCACTCTCGGCCCGGCATGCAGTGATGCCGGGATTATGCGAGCAATGCTGGATAGCGGCGTCAGTATCTTTCGTCTTAATTTCTCGCACGGGACGCTTGAAAGCCATGCCGAATCACTCAAGACCCTCAACTCAGCCAGGACGGGACGAGAAAATACCACGGCGATAATGGGAGACCTGTGCGGTCCTAAAATACGAATGGGCCGCATTGAGCCGGATGGAGAAATACTGCTTCAAGGGGACACTGTCGCTATCGGAACCGGCAGCGAGACGGGTAACGCTCACAGGTTCTGCACTAATTATAATAATTTTGTCAGCGACGTTAAACCCGGCCACCGCGTCTTCATAGATGATGGCCGGATTTCGCTGGAAGTGACGGGCTGCGGTAATAACGAGGTATTGTGCAAAGTAGTCGTCGGGGGCCCGGTGTACAGCAACAAAGGAATAAATCTGCCCGATACCGACGTGAGCGTTTCTGCCATTACCGAAAAAGACTGGAAGTGCGTGGACTGGGCCGTCAGGAACGACCTCGATTTTCTGGCGTTGAGTTTTGTGCGCGGCCCCGGCGAAGTAACCGAGCTGAAACAGTATCTGGCAAAAGCCGGTTCGAGCATCAAGGTAATAGCGAAGATTGAAAAACCGCAGGCAGTGAAAGGCCTGAAGGAAATTACTGAGGTTAGCGACGGCATCCTTGTGGCTCGCGGCGACCTCGGCGTCGAGATGGACCTGGCCGAAGTGCCCCTGATTCAGAAGCACGCGACCGAGATGTGCAAACACATGGGAAAACCCGTGATAGTAGCGACCCAGATGTTGCAGAGCATGATAGACAACCCCGTGGCAACGAGAGCGGAGGTATCGGATGTTGCCAACGCAATTATGGACTGCTGCGATGCCGTTATGCTGTCCGGCGAAACAGCCGTGGGCAAGTATCCGGTTGAGGCGGTAACAACCATCGGCCGGATTGCCCGTGTTACGGAGGCCTACATCGACAAACACGCTGAAAGACATCCGAGAACAGCCACTTCGGAGGAATTGCGGGTAACCGAGTCAATATCACGAAGCGTCGGCTACGTTGTTGACGACATCGGCCCCAAACTTGTTGTCGTGTGGTCGGAATCCGGCGGCGCGGCGCGGCTCATGAGCAAAGCACGCATAGATGTTCCAATACTGGCGTTGAGTTCCGGGCAGAAGGTGTGCCGACAGATGTGTCTGGATTACGGCGTGATGCCTTGCTGCCTGCCTGTGCCCGGGACCATAGATGATTTCGTCAGGGTTACGGATGAGCTGCTGGTCGCGCGCCAGCTGGCTAAAGCCGGCGACAAGGTCGTCCTCGTAGCAGGACAGCCGCTTGGCGAACCGGGCAGGACAAATACATTGGTCGTGCATGTAGTCACCGGGACAGCATAGGGCACAGGATTTCATTAGAGCGTTCAGACCTGATTTTTTAAGGTATGTTTGTGAGGAGTGTTGGCTATGGATAAGCTGGATTTTCGTATCGCGACGCTGGGGGAGACGACAATCGACTCGCCCATTCAATTCTCGAAAGTGCACGAAGGCAGCATAGCGAACTATGTCAGTGATAAAGAACGCGTAATCTACACCGTTGATACGGTCTGCGACTCATCCCCGCAGCAGTTCGACCAGTGCGAACTGATGGAAAAGGCGGGCCCGCGGGAAAAGTTGTATTTCAAACCTTCCGATGTGCACGCCGCCATTGTTACCTGCGGCGGATTGTGTCCCGGCCTAAACGACGTGATACGCGCCATTGTTATGTGCCTCTGGTACCGATATGGCGTTCGCAGGATAAGCGGCGTCCAGTATGGCTATCGCGGTTTCCTCTCACGCTTCGGGCTTAAAATGCGGGTGTTGACGCCGGAAATTGTATTGGATATCCATCGCGAAGGAGGAACAATCCTGGGCTCGTCGCGCGGTTACGGAAACGAGGGCGTCGAGATAGTCAATACGCTCCAGCGGCTTGGAATCAATATCCTTTTTGTTATAGGCGGGGACGGCACTCTGCGTGGTGCGCTGGGGATTTCGGAAGAAGTAAAAAAACGCGGACTGAAAACAGCGATTGTGGGCATTCCAAAAACAATAGATAACGACCTTAGCTTTGTGCAGGCCTCGTTTGGTTTTGCGACAGCCGTGGCCAAAGCAGCCGAAGTAATCGCTGCGGCTCACATTGAAGCAAAGGGCGCTCCCAACGGAATCGGACTGGTACAGGTGATGGGCAGACAATCGGGGCACATCGCGGCGGCTACGGCCCTGGCACGCAACGACGTGAATTTTGTGCTTGTGCCTGAGGTGCCGTTTGAGCTGGATGGTAATAACGGCCTGCTCGCCCATCTTGCCAATCGCCTCGTACAGCGCAACCATGCGGTAATTCTGGTTGCCGAAGGCGCGGGCCAGGAGTTCCTCGCCAAGACCGATGCCGTTGACGCCTCCGGAAACAAAGAGCTTGCGGACATTGGCCGATACCTTCAGCATCACATCTGCGACTATTTCAAAAAGAAGAACATTGAAATCAACTTGAAGTTCATTGACCCCAGTTATATAATACGGGCTGCACCTGCGAATACGACCGATTCGGTCTATTGTGCGCGGCTCGGCTCAAACGCGGTACATGCGGCAATGACGGGCAGGACCGAGATGCTTATTGGTCTGATGCATAACAAGTATGTGCATATTCCGATTCGTCTGGCCGTTTCGAGGCGCAACGTTATAGACCCGCGCGGTTCGCTTTGGCGAGATGTAATTGACGCGACGGGCCAGCCGGTGCTTATGAAAAATTGAATAGTTTATCGGTATCCGGCTTGCCGCCGGCCTGTTGAAAACTTAATACTTTGGTAATTAATAGAATTGAATTTCTTGTCCTCCGGGGTCCCGCCAGAGATGGCGCGATGATGGAAGGACAGGAGGGGATAAAGGCCTGTTCTGCTTTCAGAGCAGGCCTGTTTTTTTTATCAGGGGGTTCAACACAACAGGCAACAGGTGTATAATATCGCGGCATAAACACACTTGGGAAACATATGAAAAATAAACTGAAACCAAAAAATGAGACGAGGAGGGCTAAGCACGATTCGACCGAGTTTATCGACTGGAAGAAGGCGAAAAAGGTTGTTTTGCCGAATTTGAAGCCGTCCGTTAAAACCATCTCGATTCGTCTGCCTGAAATGATGCTCGAAGAACTAAAGCTGCTGGCAAACAAGAGAGACATTCCTTATCAGTCGCTGCTGAAGATATTTCTTGCCGACCGGCTGAAAGACGAGATTGAGCATTCGCCCTCAAGATAAGCGTGCTTTCCCCCGCGGTTAAAAATGAACATCTTTAGCGTCAACAAGATATTTTTCACGATTCTTGGTTACCCGATGAGCTATATCGAGCTGTCGGCTACGCTGCTAATTACCGTCTATGTCCTTCTTATTACCCGCAAAATCGTCTGGGCGTGGCCCTTGGGGATAATCACGTTCTCGCTTTTCGCAGTGCTGTTCTACCAGGTGCGACTGTATTCCGATTTCTTCGAGCAGTTCTACTACATCGGCAACTGCTTCTATGGCTGGTATGTATGGCGGGCTTCCCGCCCCCGCAGTTCTGCTTCGCAAAAGCGAAGCAGCGGGGGCAGCAGCGCAAATGAAGAATTGGCGGTTTCATACACCTCCGCTAAAGGCCGATTGATTGCAGTTGCGATAATAATAATCGGCGGAATGACTGCCGGCTTTGCTATGAGCAGAATCCATACCTGGCTGCCCGCGTTGTTCCCTCAGCAGGCCGCGTATCCGTATATCGACGCGACGGCGACGGTGATGGGCTTTGTCGCCGCCGCACTTATGACGCACAGGAAAATCGAGGCGTGGTTCCTCTGGCTTTGTGTCAACAGTATTTGCATCGGCCTGTATTTCGCCCTCAACGTAAAATTCGTCGCGGTTCTGTATATATTCTTCCTCGCCCTGGCGGTTAATGGATTGATTACCTGGACAAGAGAATTCCGCAAAATAAAATCGCCGCAACAATCCTGACCATTTCTCTATTGTTTTGTATCGATTGGATGCGTGGTCGCCTCGTAGAACTGCTTTTGCAGTTCGGGCACTTTTGTATCGGCCTTGACCTCGCGAATCATTCGAACAAGCTGCTTAGTTTCTTCTTCGAGCAATGCCCTGCCCAGTTCAACATTAGCGTATTTACCGTCGCCGGCGTAATGGTTCGGAAATTTGGCGTACCACCAGATGCCGGTGTAAACATCGGGAAGAGTGGCCAATCGGTCCTGGTCAGCGCCTGATTGCATCGTGGCCTTATCGAGCTTTACCAAATCAGGGCGGACGGCCAGCATATAAGAGGTTTCAATCGCTCCGGCGTGCTCGCCCGCAGCAGGAGGTATCTTTTTCATCAACTCTTCGACTTTTTTGTGCTCGTTAGGGTCAGTTTTGGGCTGGAAAAGATATATGGCGTAATTTCTTTTTTCAGATAACTGCGACATGCAGAAATATTTCAGCAGGTCGTTGTTGCCGCCATGGCCGTTGACGATGATTATTTTGTCGAACCCGTTGCGGGATATTTCGTTGCAGGTCTCCTGCAGCATTTTCCAGACGAGGTCCGGGCTGTATGCGATAACACCCGGCTGGTTCCTTGCCTCGTTTATCTGGCCCACGTAATATGGCGGAAAAACAACCGCGTATTCCTCTTTGACCGCGTTAAGCACCTGCGCCCGGGCGTCAATCAAATCCGTGCCGGTAGGCATATGAGGCCCGTGCTTTTCGATTATGCCTGTTGGAAGTATGCAAACCTTACCCGATTTCGCCACCGCCTTTACAAAATCCGGCGCTGTTAATTCTTCCCATTGAGTTGCCAAATTAGCATCCATAGCCATCGCCCCTTGTGAAAAAGTAATTAACAATGAAAATACCAGGCAGGAAAGAGTAGTTGTTATTTTCATAATAATTTCTCCTTACCAATTTTTATTTACTTCTCTGCGGCCTCCGCGTTCTCCGCGGTTAAATTCTTATGCGAAGAGCGCTTCTACGAATGTGTCGGGGTCGAATTCGGCTATATCTTCGGGTTTTTCGCCGAGGCCGATGAATTTGACGGGGATGTTGAGCTGGTCTTTGATAGCGATGACGATTCCGCCTCGTGCTGTGCCGTCAAGTTTGGCTAAGAAGATTCCCGAAATGTTGATTGCCTCGGTGAACATTTTTGCCTGCATGATTGCGTTTTGGCCCGTTGTGGCATCGAGAACTAATAACACCTCAGTGGGTGCGCCTTCGATTTTCCGGCTGACTACGTCGCGGATTTTGACGAGCTGTTTCATTAAATCTTTTTGTGTATGGAGTCGGCCCGCGGTATCGAGGATGAGGAAATCAACGTTTCTCGCTGTGGCCGCCTCGCAGGCATCATACGCGACGGCTGCCGGATCGCTGCCCATCTGGTGCTTGACAATCTCAACGCCAATGCGCTTTGCCCAGATTGACAATTGCTCAACAGCCGCTGCCCTGAAGGTATCGCAGGCGGCGACGATAACTTTTTTGTTATCCCTGCTGAGGATATAGGCGAGCTTGGCAATGCTGGTGGTCTTGCCTGAGCCGTTGACGCCCGCGACTAAAATCACGGTCGGCCCTTTGGCTGCAAGATGCACCTGCCTGTCCTGATGAGGCCAATAGCCCTTGATGTGTTCTTTGAGAAACGGGACGATATCCTCAACCTTGCTGATTTTCCTGTCGCGGTAGGCGTCCCGCAAATCGGAGATGAGTTTGGCGGTGGTTTCGACGCCGATGTCGTCTTTTATAAGCGTTTCTTCGAGGTCGTTGAGGAGACAATCGTCGATATTTCTGCCGATACTGAGGACGGCAGACAGCGACGAGCCGATTTTGTCGCGGGTTTTGCTCAGCCGGTCTTTGAAGTAGCCGATTGTTTTTGAAAATATGCCCATAGTTATCGAACAAGTTTCGCAGAATCGGCCCGCAAATTCAAGTTTTATCCGCCATACGATTTTTATTGCAAGTTGACTGATTTGGTTTGACAAAATCACTTTCGGCTGTTACACTTCGCTCTGATTTACACAGGGATGGTCATCATAACAACTGCAGAGGGTGATAAAAGTTTTTCGGCTGTTTCAATAACACGGATGTTATTTGTAATGGGTAACCTCTGTTTATAGCGGCATCGTTTTCTCCGCGATTGGCGGATTTTTATAAAGGAGTGTCTCTTGGCCGGCGGTGAAGTAGAAAATATCTTCGCTGAGATACTGGACAGGGCAAGAACTCTGGACCCCGTAAACACACGTAAATGGTTTGACAATCTTCATCTCGTGCGTTTGACGGGCGGATCGCTTGAGATTGGCTGCCCGGATGAGGCGTGTGCCCAGTTTTTGCAAAGTAAATGCAGGAGCGCGTTTACAAAGGCCGCGCAGCAGATAACAGGTCATCTCGTCAGCGTGCAGTTTTCCACCAATGGTCAGGTCAGGCAGGAATTCACCGAACAAGAACAAAAAGACAGGCCGACCCTTCACCCGGATTACACTTTCGAGAATTTCGTCGTCGGGCCTTGCAATCGGCTCGCCCACGCCAGTTGTATAGCCGTCAGCCAGTCGCCGGGGGATACATATAATCCTTTGTTTATCTATGGGAATTCCGGATTAGGTAAAACGCACCTGCTTCAGGCGGTTTGCCACGAAGTGAAGCGAAAATCCCCGGCGGCGGTCATTCAACTGTTAAGCTGCGAAGAATTCGTGAATCGTTTTATCCAGGCAATCGAAAAGGGTGATTTGCCCGGCTTCCAGAGCAGGTTCCGCACCGTCGATACTCTTATTATTGATGATGTGCAGTTTTTGCGGGAGCGAGAGCAGAGTCAGGAGGAGTTTTTCCACACCTTCAACGCCCTGTACAGCAACGGCAAACAAATCATTCTCAGCGCCGACAGCCCGCCCGGCGAAATACCGTCCCTCGAAGAGCGGCTCATCAGCAGGTTCAACTGGGGCCTGGTAACCAGGATAGACCCTCCGAGTTACGAGACGCGAATTGCGATTGTGCAGAAAAAGGCGCATCTTCGCGGGCTTGACGTCAGCGAGGACGTGGCTGGCTACGTCGCGCGCAAAGTACACGCCAATATCAGGGAGCTTGAGGGGGCATTGACAACGATATACGCGGTGTCGATGACGACGGGCGAGAAAATCACGCTCGAAGTGGCGCAGACCGCGCTGGATGGCCAGGTTGACCTCGGCACAAGGCACATAAGAATCAGTGATATCATCGATACCGTTTCCCGCCATTTTAACGTTCGCTTAGCTGATTTGCAGAGCCAGAAACGCAGCCAGAGTATCGCCGAGCCGAGACAGATTTGTATGTATCTGGCGAGGCAGCTTACCAAGCATAGTTTGGAGGAAATCGGCGGTCACCTGGGAGGCCGGGACCATACCACTGTTATGCACGCCTGCGCCAAGATTGATGATATGCGCAAAAGCGACCCCAAAGTGCACGCCACCTTAGAGCAGTTATCAGGACAAATCACACAATCCGCACGAGCGTAGAAGACGCAAGACCCGGTTTCGCTAAAAACTACTCCCGTTCCCGTAAGGGATGCCCAACGGCAAAGGGATACCTAACGGTGGACGCGGCAAGCTCAGGACAAGTTACCCCGGAATTATTTTCAGGAGTTCGGCATTTGTGGGGTATTTTCGCAGGGCGGCGGTCAGGGTATTAATAGCATCAGCGGGATTTTGACCAGAGAGGCCCCTGCGGAGATTGGCGAGTTTTTTGCAATCGGCTTTGCCCCAAAGCTGCTCATCCATTCGAGTGCCGGAGGCGGGGATATCGATAGCAGGGAAAATACGGCTCTCTGCAAGCGCGCGGGAGAGGATGATTTCGCTGTTGCCTGTGCCTTTAAATTCTTCAAAGATGAGCTGGTCCATTCGTGAGCCGGTATCGATAAGGGCGGTGGCGATGATGGTAACGGAGCCGCCGTTTTCGATTTTACGGGCCATGCCGAGAAATCGGCGAGGAATTTCAAGGACGCCCGCCTCAAGGCCGCCGGACATCATTCGGCCTGTGCCTGTTCCTTTGCGATTAAACGCGCGGCCCATGCGGGTTATGGAATCGACGAGTACAACAATATCCCGGCCGCATTCGAGCTGTATTTTGATATACGCCAGAAGAATTTCGGCCAGCTCAACGTGGTCGTCGATTGACTGGTCGATTGAGGATGCGACAATCGTCGCGCCGGGGATGCCTCGTTTTAACTGGGTAACTTCTTCGGGCCGCTCATCAATGAGGAGAATAATAATTTGGGCTTTGGGGTCGTCGGCGAGGATGCCTTTGGCGAGCTGGGCAAGAAGGGTTGTTTTGCCTGCCTTTGGAGGCGAGACAATCAGGCCGCGGGTGCCTTTGCCCATAGGGGCGACAAGGTCAACGATGCGCATCGAAAGCTCGCCGCATTTTTCAAGGTCGAACCGCTGATGCGGAGATATGGCGGTAAGCTGCTGATAGGGAGTACGCTTTTTGAATTGCTCGACGGTAAGGCCGCAGACGGATTCGACATTTTCAAGCAGGACAAGTCCCCTGTCGGTGCGGGTTTTTCCGGTGACCGCAGCACCTTCGACAAGGCCGCATTTATGCATCAGCGATGGGGGTACAACCACTTCCCTGCCAGCCGGCCTGAATGAACGAGCCGGGTCACGCAAAACGAAACTGCCTTTGGGAGTTCTTTTAACAACGCCTGTAATCAAATCGGGCACGAGTTCTCCAGTTTATTTTATCCGCGGGAAAAAATATCGTCTGACACAATTCGCCCCCTGCCGTTTTGCACTCGGCCCGAAACGGACCTCGCAAAACGATACGCAGGGGCATGAGACACAAAACCTCAAGGACAATGAAGTCCCAACACACACAACTTTAACCCTATAAATGCCGGAGTCAAGAGGAAAACCCTGCCTCAAGCGACACAACACATCAGACGCCGAAAGTTTCACGCTCGATTGTGCCGAGGTAGAACCGGCCGTCGTTACGCATAAAAGTCGAGACGGCTTCGAGCTGGCTTTCGATAAAAGAATTGTCGTTGCCGACGACGGCGACACCGATGGTGGCGATAAGCTTGCTGTCGTTGTGGTCAACTTCGGAAATAGAGACATTGAATCGGCTTTGCAGCCGGCCGATGACGCTTTTGACGATACTGCGTTTTTCTTTCAACGAGCCGATACCGTGGAGGTGCAGATTAGCTGTCATCACGCCGATTATCATAAACAATCGTCCGTCGTCCAAGCAGATGCTGTTGAAAACCCTCTACTTTTTGAGCTTCAGTTCGGCGGCCTTGTGTTTCACAACTGACGGCGTCTTGTTCAGCCGATTGGCAATTTCCCATGTCGCGGTTTCCTTGAAGTTTCTTCGCAGATACCCCAGCTGGGCGGTCGTCCAGCCGGATTCTTTTCTTCTGCCGATGTGCATCTCGCGGAGCTGTTTCTGCACCGAAACAAGCGAACGTTTGAGTTTGCCCGCCAGCACTACTGCACTTGTGGCCGGATACCCCTTTTTCAAAAGCGCAATTTCCGCTTTCGAGTACGGCCCCTGAATGTATGGTCTCTTTGCGATTTTCGTGCCCTGCCAGTAAAAGTTTCCAATATAATTTTCTCCGGCTCCGCCGGAACTTACTTTCGATTTGCAAATTGTCAACTTTTCATCCGCACAAGCGGCAAAACCCCCAGATGGCGGTACTTTATAATTTACAATCGGAAAAGTCAACCATTAAAATAAAAAAAATTTAATTAGCGGATAACGTGTAGCAAATAGAGATAGAAGATGAAAAACGCACAATACAGGACACATTACGCCGGCACGGGACGAAACTGGGGCATCACACACCCATCGGCAGAGCAACCGGGCCGGCTGCCTGGCCGCCCACGCACGGTGTTATCGCAGTCGAATTTCTCCCTGCGGGAACGACACAAGTGCTTCTATAGAGGAACAGCTGATAGGATTTAAATCCGCGGAAGTCATCGCTGGCGCGGTTGCCGTTGAAATACCTCTGGTAAACTTTGTTGATTCGCTTTCTGTACAACCAGCGAATAACCTTGCTCGCAAGCGGATACCTGCCTGCCAGGAAATTCAGCGACGAATCGATAATCGGGCGGACGACATTTTTCATCGCGTCATCCATCAGGTCGAGATTGGGAGTTGCATGGTCGGTTATGTCAATATCTTCAACCGGCTCGAACGGCTGGCTTGCGATGTGATTGTAGAACCTGCTCAACAGATGGCCGCCGCCGACGCTTTTGGCATCGGGTGTTGCTTCGACATCTTTTCTGAAGATATCACAAATGAGCATATAGCCGGCCGGGTTGAGAAGCTCAAACGTTTTGGCCATTGCCTTTTGCATCTTGATGTACTGAAAACTCTCGCTGAACAGCACCAAATCGTACCTGTCTTCGGTCTGTAAATCCTCGTACTTACACTCGAATACATGGCAGGCGTCGCCCATCAGTTCTCGCACCTTTGCGCTTAGCACAGAACTCGGCGAGACGCAGGCGACTTTATAGCCCATATCCGCAAGATGTTTTGATGTATGCCCCGCGCCGCAGCCGACGTCCAGAATCGTGCGAACGCCGGATGGAATGTGCGAAACCAGAAAATTCGTATAGTTCTCCTGCGCGATGTGCAGGTTGCTTATATTCACCGGCAGACCTTCGGGCCAGTAGCCGTAATGCAGATGCTCAAGCCCGATGAAATGTTTGCCGCAGAGCGCCGCAAATTCCAGGCCGAGGTCGCGTGACGTTATTGCCGGCCGCTTTTTCATAAACCAACTCCCGCTTCAAAAGATTATTCGTTATATGCGCTGACTCCTCGGCGAAATACTTACGCAAAGCAATCGACGTGTTTTTCGCGACCTGACCCATCTGTCCCGATACCATCGAAACAGGATTACTGAAATCAAGCGTGACCTCAAACCAATGCGAAAGAACAACTCAGACGGTTCAAGCCGCTCCGACTGCCCATTCGCCAAAATACAAACAACAATATACTAATATTACCTTCGACTTTACAGATTATTCTTCTTGAGCGGAATTTTATAGGACTCCCCTGATTTCCGTGAATCGTTAATTCCTACTGGTCAGAAGTATAATTTAACCGCCTTATCACCTCCACTACTGCATGCAAATGGCTTGACTTTGTGGCCGGAGAAAGATACCCTCATTTAGATAATTGTAACCTTAAGTTTGCTTTAGAAATGATTATTTGTCATTTCGACCGAAGCCACGATGTATCGGGGCTGAGTGGAGAAATCAGTTAAAAATAGATTCCTCGACTTCGCTTCGCTCCGCTCGGAATGACAAGCTTTTGTAAGGAGGTTAGTTTTGAGAGTATTTTCGGGCATTCAGCCATCGGGTCGGCTGCATATAGGCAACTATTTCGGGGCTATGCGCCAGCATATACAGATGCAGCAGGGCAACGACTGCTTTTTCTTCATCGCCGATTATCACGCCCTGACGAGCAACCCGCCGCCGAAAGACGTCTCCGAATTCACCCTCAGCGTCGCTATGGATTACATAGCGCTGGGTCTTGATACTGAAAAGACGATATTCTGGCGTCAGTCGGATGTGCCGGAGGTTACAGAACTTACGTGGCTGTTGTCGTGCATTACGCCGATGGGGCTTTTACAGCGGTGCACGAGCTATAAAGACAAGGTGGCGCAGGGGATAAGCCCTAATCACGGGCTGTTCGCGTATCCTGTTTTGCAGGCGGCGGACATCCTTATATATAAGAGCGATGTTGTGCCCGTCGGGGCAGACCAGAAGCAGCATATCGAGGTAACACGGGATATCGCGGGGTTTTTCAATAATACATACGGCGAGGTTTTCGTGCTGCCCAAAGACCACATTATCGAATCGGTGGCGGTAGTGCCGGGTATCGACGGCCGCAAGATGAGCAAAAGTTACGGCAACACGATAGAGATGTTCGAGCCGGAAAAAACAATCAAAAACAAGGTAATGAAGATTGTTACCGACTCGACACCGGTTGAGGCACCGAAAAATCCGGACAAGTGCAACGTATTCGCGTTACTGAAACTTTTCGCCTCCGCCGAAGAAATAAAACAGTGGGACGATAAATACCGTAAAGGCGGCACAGGTTATGGCGAGGCGAAAAAACGTTTGGCGGAGCTTATCGTGGAATACTTCAGGCCTTACAGGCAAAAACGAACCGAGCTTGAGAGTAACCCGGATTACCTAAAACAGATTTTGGCAAAAGGCGCTCAGCGGGCAAGGGCCGTCGCGGTAAAAACGCTGATTGAGGCGCGAAAAGTAGTAGGATTAGGTGAGTATTATGGCAGGTGAACTTGTTACTGTAGCTGAGTATATGGATTCGATACAGGCGGAGATGGCCAAGCAGGTCCTCGCGGATTTTGATATACTGGCCATAATTGTGGGCGAGAATTCCGGAGACGGACGAATCGGATTCATTGACACGATTAAACTTCAGGTCAAACAAAAAGACGCCGACGAGGCAAAACAGATACTTGAGGAGCAGCAGCAAGGTCACGAGCCGGAAGCATATGAAGTGGGTGATGAAACGGACGAGGCGGATGAGCCCTATGACCCAAAGCAGGAGGAGTTGTAATTGTCTGATTATCGTGTAAATCTTGAGATATTCGCGGGGCCGATGGACCTGCTTTTGTACCTTGTCCGCAAGGAAGAGGTGGACATCTACGACATACCCCTTGCGAAAATCACCGACCAGTACATTCGTTATATCGACATACTCAAACAGCTCGATATCGACGTGGCGGGCGATTTTCTGGTAATGGCGGCAACACTGATGCAGATAAAGTCGGCGATGCTCCTGCCAAAGACGCAGGGAGAGGAAATTGGGGCGGAGGACTTGTCAGACCCGCGTGCCGAGCTTATAAGGCAACTGCTGGAATATAAAAGATTCAAAGACGCGGCGAATATGCTCGCGGCATCAGCCGAGGAACAGGGCGACCGGTTTGCCAGACCCGATACGGTCATCGAGCTGTTCAAGCCGGACGCGGAGCCGGCGATTGACCTCGACCAGGTCAGCGTATGGAACCTGCTTGAGGCATTCGACGCGATGATGGAGGCGACGGGCGCCAAATATGACATCCGTCACATAATCGATGATACACCGATTGACCTGTACCAGATAGAGATTCTGCATCGGCTGCAAAAAGAGGGCCAGATGAACTTCGAGCGTATTTTCGAGCCGAGAGACAGCCGGCTGGTGCTGGTAGGGCTGTTCCTGGCTATTTTAGAGCTTATCAGGTCACAGTTAATCTGGGCGGAACAAAACCAGGAAACAGGCAAGATATCCCTGCGTGCGATGACCGATGTGCCAGCGGAAGAGGCCGTACGAAAAGCGATAATGAGAATCGAGGCCGTAGAGGCAGCACGAGAACAACAGCCAACACTCGCCCCGGCTGAGGAATTGTCCGCAGAACCGGATTCGACTGACGAAGAGACACCCGAAGAGGTGTATGAGCTGCCGATACCGATTGTGGAGATACAGCCGGCGGATAATTCGACAATCGAGCGGCCCATCGAAGAAGCCCAAACGGAATCGTCTTTGCCTATACCTATTGTGGAATTGCCTCCAAAAGACAAATCAAAACAAACAGCCGTCGAACCGGAACTTCTGGACAGCCAAACAAAAGAACAATCATAAACAGAAAAACGTAATAAGCGTTTGACAGTGGTTGGCCAACCCTATAGAATCCGGATATACGTAAGGCCAATTTTGGAAAGGAGTCAGTAATGGCTGGCAATGTGGTTGAGCTTACCGACGCGGATTTCGACGACGTCATTCACAAATCGGATGTGCCCGTGCTTGTGGATTTCTGGGCGCCCTGGTGCGGCCCGTGCAGGATGATGGCGCCAATAATCGAGGAGTTCGCAAAGGATTACACAGGCAAGGCGAAGGTCTGCAAGCTTAATACCGATGAGGCCAGAGACAGCGCTATGGAGTTCGGCATAAGCGCGATACCCACAATCATTCTTTTCAAAGACGGACAGGTCCAGAAGAAATGGGTCGGCCTGACCAGCAAAAGAGACCTCGCTGCGGCGATAGACGAACTGATTTAAGTAAAGCTCAAAGCCCCCCGACCAGCGGCTGGTTCCACCAGTTTGAATCGCGGAAATAATTTTTCAGCCATATCGCAGCGTTTACCCCGTCACCTACCGCCGTCGCCAGCTGCATCGCGGCACCAACGCGGCAGTCACCCGCCACGAATACGCCGGGGACACTTGTCCGCAGGTACGCGAAATCGCACTTGATAAAACCGCCGTCGGTCAAATCAACAAAGCCCTTAAGAAACCCGGTGCTGGGAATCATACCGACGAAAATAAAAACGCCGTCGCAGGGGTAATCTTCTTCTTTATTCGTTTTAACATTTTTAAGCCGGACGAATTCGACCCTGTCTTTGCCATCAATGACTGTCGCCACGGTACTGTATTTAATCAGCAGATTTGTATTCGGCTCTTTGGTCTTGGCGATAAGCTCTTCCTGCAGGACTTTTGTCGCGCGGAATTCGTCCCTGCGATGAAGCAGCGTAACTTTGGCGGCGAATTTGCACAGGTGCAGCGTTTCTTCCAGCGCGGTATTGCCTCCCCCGATTGCGACGACGGATTTGCCCTTGAAAAACGGCGCGTCGCACGTGCCGCAGTAGCTGACGCCTGCGCCGGCGTTGCGAAATTTGTCTTCGCCGGGGATTCCGAGCTTGCGATAATCGCTGCCGGGGGTGAGTATGACCGAGCGGGCAAGGTATTTGTCTTTATCGCAGGAAATTTCGATGTCGCCGTTGCTAAGTTTCTTCAGAGCGGTTACTTCGGCCCCATTCTTTATTTCACCGCCGAAGGCGACGGTCTGGTTTTGCATTTTTTCGATAAGCTCATAGCCGCTTATGCGCTCGAAGCCGGGGTAGTTTTCGATTCTGTCGGTGTTGTTGATTTGTCCGCCCGGTACAAACTTTTCGAGCAATAGCGTTTTGAACCGGTCTCTCGCGGCGTATAATCCGGCTGCCAATCCGGCGGGGCCTGCGCCGATTATTATACAATCATATCTTTCTGCCATATCTGTAATCCCTTACTGTTTTTAATATGCAATAAGAATAACATAGCAGGCCGGTAAGTTCCAGAGTATTGACAATCGATGATTGATAATTGATGATTTAGAAAATTAAACATTCTGACTTGTCATACCTGCGTAAGCAGGTATCCAGCAGCTTATAGAGGTATCTGGATTCCCGCTTTCGCGGGAATGACAAAGTGAATCAATTGTTTGGAGGTATCCGGTGCGAAAGATTAAGGGCACAATCATATTATTATGTCTTGCGATAGCAGTAACAGGCATAAGTAAACCCGTTAAAGAACAGCAAAGGCGGTGGGCTTGGCCATCCCTTTCGGGAGATGCTAATCAGCCGGACACAAACGGCCTGGGCGAATACTACGGATTCGGCGAGATGGAAATCATCAAGCTGGACTATGGAATCCAGAGCTTGCAGATTGCCGATTTTGACGGCGACGGCCGAAACGACATCGCCGCGGCCAACAACCGAAAAGCCGCGATAGAAATTCTGCTCCAAAAGGATTCCATCGGCCCCCAGGACCAGGACGTGGCAGTGGACCCTAACGACATCGATATAAACGCGCTGACAGGCCCAAGTCGATTCGCCAGGCAGACCGTGCCGGTCTCACAAAGAATATACAGCATGGTTAGCGGCGACCTGAACGGCGACGGGCTGATTGATTTGGCATACTACGGCGAGCCGCGCGGCTTGTACGTATTGCTGCAAAAGCCGCGACAGGAAGGCGGCAAGTCAAAGGTTTTAAGCTGGCAGCCAAGAAAGAGGATAAACATCGATGATGCGCTGCCCAACGATAACGCCCTTGTCTGTGAGGATATAGACAATGACGGGAAAAAAGATCTGCTTGTGGTCGGAAGGGACGCCATATACGTCGTGCTGCAAAAGAAAGATGGTGCTCTCGGCGAGCCGGTCAAATACCCTGCTGCGGCTCGAATCATCGGCGTCGAGGTCGGCGACCTGACAGGCAATGGCATAAACGACCTGCTGATTGTCACCGACGATGCCGAAAGACCAATTCACGTCCGCCTCGGGCAGAAAAATAATCAGTTAGGACCCGAAATGCGGCTTGTTTCTGAACCGCCTCTGGCGCTGGAGCTTGCCAGCATGGGCGGTAAAGTTGGCAAAGAGATAGTTGCGATTGACGCCGTAAGCAGGCGACTGGTCTGCAATAAACTGGTTGCGGACAACTCGCAGGGCGACGAGTGGCCCGTGCTGTTTTATCCCCTCGCCGCGGGTCTGGGCAGTGAAAAACGCGACCTTGCAACAGGTGATTTTGACGGCGACAAACTCACGGATATTGTTATCAGCGACCCCGGCGCGGCGGAAATTATCTGGTACAAACAAGTGGCCGGAGTTGGACTGGCGGAGCCGGCGAGATTCCCGAGTTTGGCGGAGGCCGACGCCTTATCAGCAGCCGACATTGACGGCGACGGGAAACTAGAGCTTGGCGTCCTGAGCATAAAGGAAAAAGCAATCGGCATAAGTAAATTCGATGCGGGACGATTGACCTTCCCGAAAGCAGTCGATTTGACGGGTGAGCCGCTTGCTATGGAGTTAAGCGATATAGACGGCGACAAGTCGGCTGATTGCGTATATGTCTGTCGGTCACAGTCGGACACAAGGTCGCTTAGGATAATCTATAACGCGGCAAAAGCCGACGTCAATGACGCCCTTGCGGTCGAGCTTGGGCAGCTCGCCACTAATCCGCAGGCAATCAAGGTTATCGATGTTGACCGCGATGGCTTAAAAGACGTGCTTATATTTGTCAAATACGAGCTGCCCATTCTGGTTCGCCAGACCCAAAAGAGAAATTTCGAGGTTGTCGATTCGCCAAAGGCACAGACAAGCTTAATAAAAGAAGCGACTCTCCGCTCAATTTATTCAGCCGACGTCGATGGCAAAAGCGGCGAAGAGCTTTTAGTAGCGCAAAACAATTTTGCCAGAAGTATGACATTCGCCAACAGTGAATGGATTGTCCTCGACCAGTATAACGCCAAAAGCGCCGAGAATCGTATCTCGGCTGTAGCCGCGGCAAAGATGAAAGTTGACGGCGCAAAAGACAGCAAGGCGATATTGTTATTGGATGGCCAAAAGGGCCGGCTGCAGATTCTTACACCGGGCACGGACAAAACGTATCGCTTCGACAAAGAGCTGGACATCGGGTCGTGGAATTCGGCATCAGGCGTCAAAATGCTGCTCGCCTCGCTTACCGGCGGCCCTGATGATATCCTGTTGTTTGATGGTGAGAAATTCGCCATTGTCGTGCCGCCTGGCGGAAAAACGAACCGGTACCAGCTGGAGCAGAAATTCACCTATGAAACCAAAATAAAAGACGGCGCTTACGGCAACTTTACAACGGGCGATATAAACGGCGACAAGCGAGCCGATATCATAATGGTAGAATATAAACACAATCATATTGAGATATTGGCAATGGATTCAGCGGGCAAACCCGTTCCGGCGATGCGATTCAAGACATTCGAAGACAAGACCTATCGAGAATCCAGGCCCCAGGCGCCGATTGTGGAGCCGCGGCAAATGAAGGTCGCCGACGTTACCGGCGACGGCAAAGCCGACCTCGTAACCACTATTCACGACAGGATAATCATTTATCCTCAGGATTAAACCGGGGCATGCTTCCAATAAAGGCTGGCCCTTGTTTTTTGTGGAAACAGAGATACTGTTTCAGTATTGATACTGATATCCTTCGAAACAACGCAGATTACCCAATTTCACACGCAAGTGTATTGCATAACTTCTTGATAATACAGCAGTTACGCAACACAGCGAGACCTATAACTTTTTTCCCATCCCATAATAATTTCTCTTGACATACAGATAGCAAATGTGGTATTCTCAATACTGTAAAGAGCTGTCACATTCGTGTGTAGATATGGCCCCCTCTTTGGAGGAGGGTAAAGCCGATTGAAAAGTGAATAAATGAAGTGAAGAAGTTGTCGCTTTATTTAACGTTAGGCAAGCACGAGGTTATAACGGGTGAAAGTCAAAACGTAGTGCTTGTTGTTGTTCGAGACAAAATCAAAGTAGAGAGTGAGTTTGTCAAGAACAGCGAATCTCTGGCTTGTGGCCTGGGATTAACGAATGAAGAGAGTGATAACAAACGTAGAAGGAGGAGTAGAATATGAGTAGAATATTAGCAGTTTGTCTTGTTTTGGCTATGGCTTCAGTGAGCTTGGCCGCCGTTGTCCCGCCGGCATTAGTCGGTAACTGGGAAAGCACAATGGATGGCTGGACAGCAGCAGCGGCCGCCGTAGCCGTACCGGGTATGACGGACGGCGTAACACTGGATTCCGGAAGTTTAGGCGTTGCAGTCGGTGACGGCTGGCAGGAGATGATAAGGCAGTCATATGGTGCCTGGTGGGAAGCAACACCGTTCACAAATGCCACAGTGTTTTCTATTGACGTCACAGTGAAGGCATCAGAGTGGGCAATGACCGGCGTAGATCCCGAATGGGGAGTTAAACCCATGGAAGCTTTAGCATTTTCTGGTCCGGGCAGTGGCTGGTGGATGCAGTTTGCACCAGATGTATTACCAGATTTCTCTGGTGATGGCAGCCGCATGGGCATATGGAAACCCGAAGATGGCGATAAGACATTTAGATACAGCTTCAGTCTTCCAGCCTTAGGCGCTCAAGTGTTTGAGCAGATAATTCTTCACACCAATAGCGGAGTTACCACATCGCACGGGCTTATTTACCTGGACAATGCCCGGATAACTCCTGAGCCGGCAACAATGGCTCTGCTTGGTCTGGGCGGTCTTGCTTTGATTCGCAGGAAGAAATAATTTCTGCCGACAAGGCGTAGTAAAGTTACAAAGCAACATTAAACCGGGGCCTGCTTGAAAAAGCAGGCCCCGGCTGTTTTTATGCAAAAAAAACGTCAATCAATGACCATCAAACGCTCAACATCCGATTTTAAACCCGCAAAGCGGTATCAATAATAATACTTGAACGTCAGGTCAACATCCCAGGCATCGGGCAGGCCCTTGTTCTTTTTGAGGGCTATCCTGGTGCACTGAAGACCCGACCAGCGTAACTGGATTGTGGACAGGAATCTGGCGGCCTTGGTTATCTCAACACCCTTCAGCGAGACGTTGGCGGACTGGTTTTTCTGGCCCTCGGATTTGGTAATTATGCCGGAAGACAACTTGTAATTGCCTGCGGGTATGGAGCAGAATTCGGCGGCCTGCTGGACGGCGGTGGCGTAATCGAAGCCGCTGGCCGCGTTCTTTTCCTTTGTGAAATTCAGGCGTTCGGGGTCGGCCGTGAGCAATTCCTCGATCAGTTGTTCGGCCTTGGTAAACTGGTCCATTTCTTCACTGAGCCTGGCCCGTGCGGCGGGCAGATAGACGCCCCAGATAATGGCCGGCCAAAGGGCGGCAAGAACAGGAACGAGTATGTAATAAAACATCGGATTTTTATATATTTCTTTTATGTCTTTCATTGGCTGCCTCTACCGCCTTACTTTTTGGGTTCAACCGTTACGCCGAAGGTGCTGCGTCCGCCGTCGGTACTTATTCGCTGCTGTAGAATGGTTACGCCGGTCTGCCTGAGGGCTTCGAACACTTTGAGTGTGTTTTCCGGGCTGGGAGTGTCGCCATTTATGGTTATCATTTTTTCAGTTATGGAGACGGATTCGATATTCAGCGCCGTGACCGCCGCGCACTTATTGAATGCCTGAAGCACAAGGGCAAGTTTCGCTGCGACGGCCTCTTCCCCGGTAAGAGAAAAGCCCTTTTGCGCCTCTTTGATGCGCCGCAGCGCCGTGCCGATTTTCCTGACCGCCTCTTTTGATTTGTTCGGCATCTTCTCGCCAAACATAACGGCCGAGAACTCTTTGGTGAATTTCACCCGCATCTGGGCACGATACTTGTTGAGCTGAACCGCCTGCATCAGGCCGTATAAACCGGCGGCGAACATAAAAACGACGGCGGCAATGGTGAAAAACCGCAGCGTCCGCTGCAGACGCATCTTCCTGCCCTGATAGGGCATAAAATCGCTGCGAAAGTTTGTGCTGTTAGGCAGGTCGAGATGCGCAATCGCGGCGCCGTAAGCGATTGCGAATTCGACTGCGTCGGGACAGTCAGGGAGGTTCTCGGCAGATAATTTCGCTGAGCCGACTACATCTATGCGATTGGTTTGAACGGTAAGTTTTCTGGCGATATCATCGCAGACCACCGAATCGGCAACGTCGAAGATTTCAAAGCGATTAATGGCCCCGGCTGTTTGAAGCAGCGCGGTGGTCATAGATACCTGTTTTACCAGCATCTCATTTCTGTTTTGTGATGCGCTGAGCAGAAAGGTTCGCATCGAGGCGGCCGGCGTCGGAGATACGCCCTGCCAGACAGAAGAAACGGGCGTGATAAAGTAGCCGTTTCGCCGGGACAGGAACGCGAACAATGGACGGGCATCAGGGGGCAGCGAGATATTCTGGCAGACGAATCTTGCCAGACAATTGACGTCCGGCTCCAAACTGACGGGGTCAATGTTGTTGCTTTGCAGGGCGCCGAGCAACTCAGCGAGCAGCTGCTTTTGTGCGGTGAAGGCGCTGATATTTGAACCGGTCTGGTCGGTAGAATCTATTTTGAATGCGATTGCAACGTCGGTGGCGTCGGTACCGAGGGCCTCTTCCGTATCGAAGCGTACCGTCTGGGTGATTTTTTTGACGTCGGAAAACTCGCTGTGGACACTGTGCTGCATAAACATCGCACAGTCCAGGGCAACCGCCGCTTCAGTAAATTTAATCTGCTTTTCGGCACAGGCGGCCGCAATGCGCTGGGCCAGCACCTGGTGGCCTGGTTGTTCGTCGGGCCCTATCGAAATGCTAAAGCAGCCGACGAGGTTTCTCTCGCGGCCCTGGACGGCCAGACAGACAACCGTGGCGTGGTCTTTGGCCAGGTATATTCCGAGAAAGTTGGTAAGTTGCACTTTCAGCAATCTCCTAATCGACTATTCATGATGTTCGGCAGCAAATCCATTTCCAGTCATCTCCTTTAAGTCGGCAACAGTTATCCGCACACAATAGCGACTCGTTCTATTTTGCCGCCATTTTTCAGCACAACGACGATAGCCGAGGCCTTTGCCACGCCGCTTGAGGCGGTAACGCGTATCGAAAACACGCTGCTGGTCGTGGTTATGTAAGGCCTGCTTTTTTCGATAGAGTCGGAAAATCTGAACAACTCTTTTTTCAGTTCATCGATATTGGCGAACGTCTTTTCGCGCCTTTTGTTTATGATTTCATCCGCTATCTTGACGGCGTCGCCCCCGAAGGTAAAGGCGGCTTCAAGCACATTTCTTGGCGCCGAGTTGATATTGACCTGAGTCGTCCCCCACAAACCCATATACTTGAGCGCCGATTCTTTTCTGTCTTCGCTTATAATTGTTGGCGCGGCGAGCATTTGCACATCGAGGAGGGAACTGTGGAAAAGTTTTGAAAACTCTCTGGTTTGTTTGGCCAAAAGTTCCGTCTGCGAAACGTTTGTTGTCCTATAAGTGACTCTCTGTGCCCTTGCGCCCCGTCTGGCCGGGGTGGGGGGACGCGGGGTTGCGACAGGCGCTCTCTGCACAACTGGTTTGAATTCGACCTTGAAGGGCTTTATTGCGCCGATTTGTTGTAGCTGCCCCTTGACGGATTCTATCTGGTCAGAATTAAATCCCATCCATTCGCAGAAGGTCTCAAGGCCCGCCTGGGCCTCACGCTGGACTTTTTCATTATCGAGGATGGCCCAGCCCACGGGGTATTTTGCATTTTCATCTTCGAGTTCTATTTTCACGGTTGTAGAGCCGATTTCAAATTCGACCGGTTCGATTACGAAAGGCCAGACCGGACCATAAGGCCCGCGTACCGTTAACTTATCAGCGGCATTCGCGTCGGCAGCATACTCCCCGTTCGAGTCGTTGACCTCCGGGGCAGAGAGAGCGCCTGCGGCAGTTCTATTTCCGTCAACTCCCGTCGAATTCGGAGATTCCGGCTGTCCGCCGGAGGCATTGAGCGCCTCGGCCTGCCTTCTCGCAAGTTCTGCAGCCCATTGTTCAAGCAGTTGAAGATAAGCCGGTTCATCGAGATGGAAAAGGTCGGAAAAATCCGGCTCATTGGGACGGGAAACAAACTTAATGCTGTTCAGATCCTCCAGCGCGGCCAGTGCGTATTTAATCGCCGAATCGCGGGCATAACAGGCGTTGGTATAATCGATGACGTAATTGTCCCTGTGGCGCTGAGCCGAAACACGGGTGGCCAGGGTGTATCCAAGAGTCGCCAGAACCAGCAGCACAACCATCGTTACCAGAAGGACGATGCCGCTGGACTTCGACGAGTTCAGTCGAGCCGTGCGGACCAACATTTCGGCTTCTGCAACCGGCGGATTATTCTGATAACTAAACAAGTTACTACTCAAAAGCTGCTCCTGTATTATTTTATCTTCGTGGGAATGGCATAGGACTCGTCGATTCCCCAACATCGCCCGGCTGATTGGCATCGGATTCCTCATTGGCATCGGGCTCCTCGTTGGCATCGTTAACGTCACTCGCCGATGATATAGTAAACGCCACCCTGCGGGTTCTGTCGATAGCAATGGTACGAACCAGCTTGTCCTGCTCCGGGACATCAAATGTACCGGTTACCGTCTTATACGGCTGAGCGAACGATAATGTCACCTTAACCGCCGGCGGAAGAATTTCGCCCGTCCACCGGTCGATGTAAGTTTCCCCTTTCGGTATCTCGATTCTGAACAAGGTAATGCCCGTGCAAATCGGCACAAAAACCTCCCGCTGCCAGGCCTCTTTCTGCGAATCGAGCAGTGTATCTTCGAGCGCAATTCCGGAATGGCTCCGGTACAAAGCGAGCAGCCCGCTGTCGCGGTCAATGCTGCTTTGCCAGACGATTTTTTCAAATGTTTGCGGTTGTTCTTTGGCGTCGGTAATGTTCCGGATTATTTCAATCTTCGCGACGGAAAAACCATCCTGAAACTTGTTTAAGACATCAATTTGAGTCCCCTGCCCTGCGCCGACAACCCGGTCAAGATCTTCAGCGATTCGCTGAAATACTTCGCGAGGCAGGCGACTGCTTTCCATCTTGTCGATAACAGCGGCCGACGCCCTCTGACCCCTGTTGTAGAGAGCCATAACTACGATTAGAACCATCGTGCCGACGGTCAGGGCGGCAAGCACCTCGACGAGCGTGAAGGCCCGCGCAAAAGAACATATTTTGTTTTTTATTGGTTGCATATCGACAACAAATTGCCGGCTACTGTTCCTTCATCATTTCATTTATTTCTTTCTGCAACTCCGGGTCGAGTTTTTCCGGAGTCGTTGTTTCGGTGTTCGAAAAATCGGAACCCGGCTGCACCTGCGATTCCGATGTCGCCGACGACCCAGGCGTTGTTAGTCCGCCCTGGGTTGCTTTCTTCGGCCTGGTAGCAGACAGCTCAGAATACTCAGCCAATGTGTCCTGCATGTCCTGTTCCGTCGGGTTGCCGTCGGTTTGCAGGTACAAGTCCAGCCAGGGCTTAAGATATTCACCGGATTCCGTCATTGGCATACCGTTTTTGACCCACTGCTGGATGGTTTTGGCATCAACACCGGCATATTCGGCGGCCAGCTCTTCGGTCGTGATAATATGTTTGACAAGTAATTTTTCCTGCGCTGCCGACCTTGCCGCCAACTGCTGCGACTGTGCTGCGGTCAGACCGGTGAGCCACTGGGTAAGCTCGACACTTTTGGTTTCGCCCCCCGAGTCCGTATATTCGGCGGAGCAGACCGCGCGAGCCCACATATGCGATGTAACCGGTTCGGAGAAACTCTCGACAGAGGTCTGCCAGCGGATGTCCTGAAATTTTTCGCTTATGCCGTATTCGGTTTTTTCCTGCACAGAGTCGGAACCAAGGATCTTTTCCATATTTTCGTGGGCGATCTCGAAGGCACGCATACGCTGAATCGAGTCCGCCGCGGAGGCCGTACAGCGTGCCAGAACTATCCAGACACTCGCGCCGATGAAGGCGAGCAGCGCGACGGAGGCCATACTTTCAACCAGCGTGAAACCGTCGTTTTTTTTACCGCGGAGACCGCAAAGCCCGCGGAGAAAATAAAATAAAAAAAATCTCTGCGGTCTCAGCGTTCTCTGCGGTGAACAAAAATTTTCAGAAGCGCAATTCATCTTTGCTCCTTGGCCAGACGATTTGCGCTTCGCCGGGCTGCACACGAACAATATTGCTTAGTCGGTCAACGATGATGGACCAGGGCTGTCCTTCCGAGTCGAGCAGCACAATTATGCCGCCAAACTGCCATCCCGCCCGGCTTGCGCGAAACTTGGCCCTGTCTTCGTTTGTGAACGCCCCGTCGTCAAACAGAACGTATGAAACCGCGCAGTTGTCGCCGAAATCCTCCTCGGTAATGATTTCTTCCTCAAGAACATCGGCAAGGTTGGAAGATGAAATTTCGCGGAGAAGATAGCTTTGCTGCGGAATATCTATGATGACTTCGTATCTTTTGTCGCTCTGGCCGGCGCTGGTCGAGGCAGCTTCGAGAGCGGCGATAAACCCCTGACTTTTGGCTTTGAAGGAGTTTTTAGTAATGACGCCTTTGAGGTTTGTGGCGGCTATCAGTATCAGCAGTGAAACGACAACAATCACAACCATCGACTCCGCCAGCGTAAAAGCCCGAGGACGGAGGACTGAAGACGGAAGACGGACCTGCGAATTTAGAATTTTGAATTTAGAATTGAGAAAGACCATCTCCACCTCCTTTTGTCGAAGGCAAGAGCGGGCCTTTTCTTCTTTTCTCAATTCTTCATTCTCAATTCTCAATTCTTCTGTCCTCTGTTACTGGGCGTCCGTGCTGTAAAGGTCTGTGTCGTAACCCTCGCCGCCTTCTTCGCCGTTTGCTCCATAGCTGATAATGACGAACGGCTTGCCGCTTTCAGGAAGCAGTTGATATACGAAATCGTTTCCCCAGGCGTCTTTCGGCAAAGTTGTTGTTTCGAGGTATCCTCCCGTATTCCAGCCGGTTACATCGGTGGGTTGTTCGATAAGCTCCTGCAGGCCGCCCTCTTCGGACGGGTATCGGCCCGTATCGAGCTTGAACTGAATGACTGCGCTGTGAAGCATCTTCAGGTTGGCCTTGGTGGCAGTGACGCGCGCCTTGTCAATTCTGCCTACGACGTTTACCGCGACGATGCTTGCCAGGATGCCGATAATCACGATTACGGCCATAACCTCAATAATCGTGAACGCCTTTGGTGATTTCCTGATAACCCGATTTGCTGATAACCTGATTTGCTGATTTGTACTCATAATAAGTTCCAATCTGCTTTACATAGCCATTTGTGAAATTTTCAAAATCGGCATTAATATCGCCATAGCGATGATGCCGACAATTACCGCGATAAAAACGATGACGACCGGCTCGATGGCGGCGCTCAACCGTTCGATGACAATGTCGGTTGATTCTTCGAGGGAATCGCTTATGTTTTTGAGCATCAGCTCAAGCTCGCCGCTTTTCTCGCCCACTGTTACCATATGCGCTATCGACGGGTCAATAACCCCGCTGTCGCGCAGCGGCGTCGCGATATCCGCGCCGGCGAGAATTCTCTCTCTGGCCTGGTCAATAGCCCGTTTCATCAGTGTGTTGCCCGTAACCTCGCCGACAACACGGAACGATTCAGCCATACTCAGGCCTGAACCGAGAAGCGTTGACAAAGTAGAGGCGAATCGCGATACCACTCTTTGCTTGATAAGCGGCCCGAATACCGGCAGCGACAGCAGGAATTTGTCCCGCATAAATGCGCCGCGCGGCGTTTTGAAGAACCGCTTTGCCCCCCATATCATCGCCACTATACCCGCAATTACGAGCAGTGCCCACCAGCTTGTCATAATATAGCTTGCGTTCATCAACCTCTTGGTTATCCAGGGCAGTTCCTGTTTGGAGGCGATAAGCTGAGCGCCTATTTTGGGTATGACAAAAGTTGTAAGAATAAGGACGACAACCACGGCGAACAGCATAAGAATCGCCGGATACACCATAGCCGTAATAATTTTCGACTCAACCTTCTGGCGTTTGCCCATAAAATTGCCTATGGTGCCGAATATGGTCCCCAGCGAGCCGGTAACCTCGCCGACACGAACCATACTGACGTAGATAATGTCGAAATAATCGTCGTAGTCCTTCATAGCATCGGTCAGCGCTTCGCCTGTAATCACACGGTCGCGGATATCGGTAAGGGCGTTTTTGAATCTCGTGTCGGGCGCCTGCATAGTGAGCACCGTCAGGGCCTCGGTAAGTTTTATACCTGAGTTGAGCAGCGTGGCCATCTGCCTGGTGAAATCGATTATCTGTTTTTTGCCGGTCCTGGTAAAAACCGAGGCAATGGCGGATTTGCCCTCTTCGGCGGCTCCAATCTCGTTTATGAAAGTCGGGTGAATGTTGCGAATGCGCAACTGTTTTCGTGCGGCGTATGGGCTTTCGGCAGTTAGAGTGCCTTTGGCCTTTTTGCCGTCAGCCGTTATCGCTATATAGGTGTATCTTGGCATAACCTAAAATTCCTACATCACATCGGCCTGTGTGACTCTAAGCACCTCAGAAATAGTTGTTATCCCCGCGAGAACCTTTCGAGCGCCGTCCATTCTGAGGGTTTGCAATCCAGCGTCAAGTGAGACCTTCTTTATCGCACCTGCGCTGGTCCTTTGATATATCAGGTTTTGAATTTCCTCGCTAATCAGCATCAGCTCATAAATACCCGTTCTTCCGCGATATCCGGTCTGGAAGCACTTGTCGCAGCCCGCGCCGATATAGAACTGAGCCTGGGAAGGCAAATCTCCAACCCCCAGCTCTCTAAGCTCGCGAGCCGAGGGCTTGTATTCTTTTTTACATTCCGGGCAGACCCTTCGCAGCAGCCGTTGCGCCATTATGGCAATCAGTGAGGAGCTGACCAGATATGGCTCTACCCCCAGGTCAAGCAACCTGCTTATGGCTCCCGCCGAATCGTTTGTGTGCAGGGTGCTGAATACGAGGTGGCCGGTAAGAGAGGACTGTATCGCCATTCGCGCGGTTTCCGCGTCACGAACCTCTCCGACCATTATCACGTCGGGGTCCTGCCGCAAAACGTGCCGCAGCGCGTTTACGAAGGTAACGCCCTTTTTGGAGGCGACCTGCATCTGGCTGATACCTTCGAGCTGGTATTCGATGGGGTCTTCCACGGTCATCACGTTCTTTTCCGCGGAATTGATGCGGTTAAGGCAGGCATACAGGGTGGTGCTCTTTCCGCTGCCGGTCGGGCCTGTCACAAAAATAATCCCGTGGGTGCGACCCAGCAGTGTATCGAATCTTTTGAGGTCGTCCTCCCATAGTCCGAGCTGGTCGAGCGTGAGAATGCCTGAGCTTTTGTCCAAGAGACGCAGGACGCATCGTTCGCCGAAACTTGTGGGGACGGTGCTGACGCGAAGGTCTATTTCCCGCTGGCCGAGCCGGACGCTGCATCGGCCGTCCTGCGGCATTCGGCGCTCGGCGATGTCCATACCCGCCATAACCTTGATACGCGAAACAATCAGCGGCAATACGTTCCTGTTCAAACTTAAAGTGTCATAAAGAATACCGTCGATTCGTGTGCGAATCTGTATTTTGGATTCGTATGGATGGACGTGAATATCACTGGCTCTCAACTGCAGGGCGCGAAAAAGAATGTCGTTTACCAACCGGATGACAGGCGGACGATTGACCACGTCGAGCAGGTCATCGGAACCGGCGACCTCATCGGCAATCTGGTCGATGTTTTGCGAATCCAGCTCTTCGACGACTTCTTCGATTACGGTTGTTCGCTGCTCGTATGCCACGTCGATAACAGAGGTAATGACCGCACGGGTGGCGACAGCGGCCCGCACCGACATACCGGTCATCTTTGAAACATTATCGAGGGCGGCAACATCCAGCGGCTTGGAGAGTACCACGATCAGCTCGCCGTTGTCTGTATCGGTCTTTATTCCGACCAGCGAATGGTGCTGGGCATAAGTAGCGGGGACGGTCTGGATGAATTCCGGGGGCACCTGCTTGGCAGGTATCTCGGAGAAAAATTCACTCCCCATAGCCGAGGCGAACAGACGCAACACCTGCTCCTCGGTAAAATTGGGGCAGGCAAGCAGAACCTCGTCGATTCGTCGGCCGGCAGAGTCCTCTTCCAAAAACTTGGCCAGTACCTCGGCATCAACAATGCCGGTTTTCTTCGCTGTTTGTATTAGAAGCTCTTTCATTTTTTATTTACTATTGATGATTGATTATTGATGATTAATAGACACGCTGGTTCTCAGCAGCGGAATATTTATCCTTTGGCGTCAGCCAAATTATCAATTATCAATCATCGATTATCAATCATATTAAGCTATTCAGCGTCAAGCACCTTCACAGGGTCCACCGGCTGCGGCTTTATCCCAGGCCAGTCCTCATATTGTTGGAACCGTGTTTCGCTTTCCTCCAATGCCTTACGGTTTCTTTCCGAAAATTTTTCAAGCTCCGGCAGTCCCGATAGCGTAGCGTCAGGCCTGAGTATGTTGGCCTTTACAAATATATACAATTTTGAATCATCGGCGCTATCCGAGGTGCTTCTAAACAATCCTCCCACTAATGGAATATCCCCGAGCAGGGGAACCTTGTTGCCGCCTTTTGACTGGTTAAGTTTAAGCATCCCGCCAAGGATAATAGTTTTGCCGTCTGGAACCGTTACTGTCGTATCGATATTGCTCGACGTTGTATCGGGAGGTTTTGTTAAGTCAGCCCTTTTCAGGAAATCCGTCCTTTCGAGCTTGACGATAAGAAGCAACAGGTCCCCTTCGCTGATATTGGGCTGAATGGTAAGCGTTATGCCGGCATCGTATGGCTGATAACTGATGCTTGTCTGGACGACACCGGTGGCGGCGGTGCTCGCGCCGCCCACTACGGTACTGCCGGTTAGCGGTATGTTGGTGGTATTGGTGGTCTTGATTACACCGACCTGGCCGTCGTTGACGAGTATTTTGGGTTTGGCGAGGACTCGACCGTGGCTTTTTGTCTCCATCGCCGTCAAAAGCGCCTGTATATGATCATCACTATAGAAGCCCTGGGCAACACCTGTTTTGGGATTGCTGTATGCCTCGCGAACGGTGCCGGGCAAAAAAGGTGATGCGACGGCTCCAGTACTCAGAACATCCATCGTTCCACCCGCCACCATTTTCGGGAACTTGCTGGCTAATTGCAGGTCGAGGTTAAATGAGTCGGTCCTGGTCACCTCAACCAGCGTTACATCAATAAGAACCTGAGGTCTGCGTCTGTCCAAGGTTTTTATCAAATCCGCTATCCAGTCCTGATTTTTCTTGTTGGCGTAAACTACCAGCGAGAAAGTATTGGCGTCCGGAACGATGATGATGTTTTCTTCGGTCTTCTTTACGACCTTTTCTATCTTGCTCTCTTTATCTTTGACAACGTCCTCAATTAATTTTTTGAGGACCTCCGCGATATGATCCGGCGACTGATTCTGAAGCGGATAAACCTTGTAGGGTATCGCCTTCTGTTCGCTCTCACTGTCAACGTAAGAAATTATAGTCGAAACAAGGGCGTGCTGCTCAGGCGAGGCATTAACCATAAGTGAGTTGGTTGACTCGAGTACCACCACCTGCATCTCCTCGGTCGGCAGTTCGCCTTCCGAACCCTGGGCTGCCATTGGAGCGGGCGTCGGTGATGCGGCCGGCTGACCCGGTGCGCCGGGAGCAGCGGTCCTGGCTGTAATCCTGCCTGATGTTGAAGGTGTCGCCCGGCTGGCGCCTATTATGCCAAGCTCTTCCAGTTTTTTTCTTACCTCTTCGGCGTCAACGTGCTGCATTTCATACACCCGAAGCGAACGCAGGTCTTGTTGCGCGATGTCAAGGGCGTCAATGAGATTTTCCACAACGGTCAATTCTTCCTCCTGCCCTATCATCAAAATACTGTTGGTCCTTTCGTCGGCATCGAGATATACCGACGGTTTTGAAGAGCCGGGCGTTGCCGCAGGCGTCGGCTGGGCAGGCATCGGCTGACGAACCGGAGGACGCCTTATCGGCTGAGTCGTCGCGGCCGTGGGAGTAGTTACGCCAATCGCAATTGACATATCGCCCAGTTGCTCGACGAGCGCTTTAACTTTCGGTGCAAGCATGCTGGCCATAGTGAATTTTAAGTTCCGAATCTTGAACTGCTTGGGGTTGCCCGGCTTATCGACAACTTCAAGAAGCTGTTCCACCCTGTTCATACGATAAGCATAGCCGGTGACAATAAGCGTTCCGCGTGCGGCTATTTCTGTCACGGCCCCTACTTTCATGCCCTCGAGCAGCGCTTTGGCGCTTGCGGTGTCGATATAGTTAAGCTGGAAAACGCGGGTGACTATCACGTCGCCTGCCTTAACCTGGCCGCTTTCGGTTCCTATCAGGGCAGGGTCTATTTCCAAGGCGTTCTCCAAAGGAACTATCGTAACCAGATTGCCCTTGCGCGACATCACAAGATTCGTGAATTTCAGAACCGATTCTGCCAGCGGATAAAGGTCCCTTACTTTGATTGGCCCCTGAACTTTAAGATAAACTTCTTTACCCTGCACTAATTTGGGGTCGTAAACATAATTGAGGTTCAGGTACTTGCCGACCAGGTCGAGCAAACTGATAACATCAAGTTTTTCGGGCAATACAAGCTCGAGTGTTTCATCGGCATTGACGTCATATTCCGGCTCGTATGGAGTGCGAATTTTTTCCTCTTTATTTGGCTCTGTCGATACTTCCGTTTCGAGGTTTGGCTCGGCGGCCTTCTTATCTTTGCCTGTTATTTTGTCTTTAGCCGCTTGTTTTTTGGGTTTGGTCGCGACGCCCTCTGCTTTGGGCTGTTTGGATTTTTGTTTTACGGTATCGGCCGTGGTGGGATTGCGCTCGGCTTTGGATATTGAATCGAGAAGTTCGCCGAACGCCTTATCCGGGTCGGCAGGGCTTGATTCCACAGCGGGCTTAGAGACAAGACCTTCCTCCAGGTCAGGTAAAGGGCCGGCTCGTTTTACCGCATCGGCATATTCAATAAATTTATCCATAACCGTGACCGGTGCGACGGCTATGAGCATATTTTCGTGGGTATCCACAATCGCCTTGTATCCTGTGCCGCCCGGAGTATTAGTAAAAGTTCCTATGGATATCCTGCCGATTTCGGCAGCCATTGCGTCTGCGGACGGCATCTTATTTGCCTCGGAGGCGGGCAACAGGACCTTCACAGAATATGCTTCACGCGAATCAACCAGCGTCAGCAGGGCCGCGGCCTTAAGAAGAGTATCCGGCCTGGCTGTAACCAGCAACGTATTGGAATCCTTGAGCTGAGAAGCATTCGTGATGTTCACGTCGGCCAGAAATTGTTTGGCCTTCTGTGGTGATATGTATTTAAGTAAAAAAGACCTGTATCTGTCGGGGGCTGACCTTGCCGTTTCGTTGGACGATACAAGGTCGGCAGCCAGACCCAATTGACAGGGGGCAAAACTGCCGAGTATTAAAAGTGCAAAAAAAGCAAACTTGACCATCCGGCAGGCGGGTCTCAGCTTAATTGCCATAGCACGCTCCATATATCTCAATTACTTGTGTCTCTAAAAACCAACCCTGATTCGCCGGTGTCTCAGCAATTCTGGGCAGGTACGGAACCACCATGTTGAATTAGACAAAGAAACCATCAAAAAGTTCCGCCTGGGGCGAGCTTGGCGGCCTCGTTTTTGGGTTATTTTCAGCCCCCTGCGACGGGGAAAGCTGCATAGCCAATAGTCCTATAAAATACAGGTTTTAACGAGGATAAACGCAAAAAGATTGACCGCTTTGGGATTTCTATTTCGACGGGCGGTTAGGTTCTTTGACTCTGACTATGGAAACCGGCTCCCTCCAGTGAATGATTTTCTCAAAGTACTGCTTCTGGTTGGCTGCGTATTCTCCGCTGTGCTCTGCGGTATGGCAATCACTGCAGGTCGAGATAGGACCTGAGGTTTCGATTGCGCCAAGCGACCTGAGATGCTCGGAACCCGGCCCGTGGCAATTCTCACAGCCGACGTCTTTCAATTCGGGGGTTTTTGCCGGAGAGATATAACCGGTTTGATACTGCATACCAACGACATGGCAAATGACACATTCCGGGTCATATTCGGAGTTGACTTTTTCAAGCGTTGCGAAGGCGTCAGCGTGGCGGCTGTCCGGCGAGGCCTGTTGACTCAAACCGGGTATAAAAACCTGTTTGCTTGCCATCCATTTTTCGTATTCATAGTCGTGGCAGAGTTTGCAGTATTTTGAGCCGACGTATTCGAGGTTGCCCGGCAAAATGAAACGCGGCTGTCTTTCGATTATGTTGGCATCTTTGACTAACCGCTGGTAGTCCTTATAAAGCTCGACAAGCGGCTGATGCTGGGGAATATCCCCGGTAACCGGCACTGAAGTAAACTTCAGCCGGGGTTTTTGTCCCTCGCCGTCAAATATCGCCTGGATTTTGCCGACATATTTGCCTATCCGGCCTGATGAGATTACCAGAGGGCCGGCATTGGCGTCGCTAACGAGCGTCGGCTCATCGGACTGCGAAGGGACAATCAGCAAATCAAAGAGGCGCATTTCCGAAACCGTCGCGATTGTTTTTGCGTCGGCGCGGTTAAGAATCAAAATTTTTACCGCCGAAGACGACCCTGCGGGCGATGAAAACAAGTCAGGCAGACGGAAAATCTGGTCTTCGGTTTCGGCGGCAACAACGGCTGCTTCGAAAACAATCCCATTCAGCGTAAATTTCTTTGTGTATTTTTCCGGCAGCTTCATATCCTCAGTTTTGGCGGCGGTTATACAGTTGAAGAGCGAACCGAGGCCATCAAGAAGCCCCTCCTGGCGAGCGATAAGAATATCCTGTTCGGTGAGGTTGACTACATCATAGCCAAGCTGGGCGAATGCCTGCACGATGATGTTGAATTTAATGCGGTTTTGCTCGGTAGATTCGGGAACCAGCGAGCCGGTATCAATGATGAGACGATTTTGAGGGTTGATGGTGTTGAAAACGGTATAACGTCTGTCAAGGCCGCCAAGCTGCCCGCCCGAGCAGCCGCAGGGCTGCATTGAGCCCAACTCGTTACCTGTGAAGAAAATAGTAACAGGCTGGCGCGTTTGCCCAGGCGCACCGGGGACTGCGAACACCGTTGTCGCGGTCAGCAGGAAGATAAAAACCGTTTTTCCCGTCATTGCCGGCAAGATTCAGTTTGTGTCGCCTTTATTGTCGCTGATAGAACCCGCGGCAGGCAACATCTATTTTTTCGCCGTCTTTGGTGGTAATCGTAAACGTATCCGTAAACATCCTCGTTGGATTATTAGTCGCAGGAGGAACTATCGCAAGATTAAACTTGCAGCGATTACCGATTTTTTCCTGACTGAGGACCTTTACGACACCTCCCTTGGAGGCTGCTGAGGCGATTTCAAAATCGTCGCTGTAATTATTGAGCAGCCACAATTCCCTCTCGACGGATTTGTTTACTTCGGCGTTGAGTATATTTATGGCTGGCGGATCAACCTTAAATCTTGCCAGAACGCTGAAAGGTACGGTAATCGTAGGACACTCCGGATGACTGGTCGTAATTTCTACGCGACCGCCGCTGTTGGCGCCTGTTTTTTGCGGGTCCATTTTGGTCTTAAGGACAAATTTCGCGGCCTTTTGGTTCGGGTCAAAGTCCGCGGAGACGGCGTTGCCGGTGGCATTGAACGCGGTAATCGCAAAATTCTGGTCATCGACACTGCGCAGGGTTAGGACAACGACACCCGCGTTTTCGCCCTTGAGCGTATAATCCAGCTTTTCCGGTTCGTAAGCAATCTTCTGTGCGATAGAGGCCTTGACTGTCAACTCGACTTTCGGGTTACCCGTATCGTTTGAGAGCACATAGAGGTGTCGAATTCTGGAGCCGCTGGTCTTGTCGGCACTGTATACAACATCAATCGTTCCTTCTTCACCGGGAGCATAATCTTTCTTTTCAAGCGTTGGTACGGTGCAGCCGCAGGTCTTTGTAATTTCGCTTATTTTGAGGATGCCGGCGCCTTTATTTTTGAACTTGAACTTGCAGGGATTGGTGGAGCCGGGCGCAACAGGACCGAAATCGTGAATGACCTGCTCGAAAACGATTTTCGGGGACGGCCCGTTGGGTTCAGCCGCTGTGGCGGGCTGGGCCGGGGCCTGCTGACTCACCGTGTTGGGTTCAACCCCGGGCCTGGGGGCAGGTGATACCGCACCCATTGCCTGACCGGCGAACCAGCACTGCAAAACCAATAAAGAACTAATGATTCCAGTAATCACATTCGTTCTTCCAGCCTTCATTTTTGTATCTCCCAATACATATTAATCGCGAGATAAAACCCCGTTTGGCTAAGTTGCTCAGAACCTGTAATATATCACAAATTCGGCTCATCCACAAGCGATTTTCGCCGGTTTTGAGGCGAGCCGAAACAAAGATCTACCAAGAAAAACTATCCGCCGTAAAGATACAAATATTTCAATATTCGCATTTCCTGCCGGGGGTGGTGCAATTATTCGCAGGGTTAACCCTGCCCCAGGTAATTTTGTTAAGCCATCTCAAATCACAATCGCAGTTACCACCAGCAGCGGCCAACGGATTCATCCAGCTGCCGAGATCAATGACCTTAAGAGCATGCGGGTCAGTCCATTTACGATATTCGGCGTGCTGGTCGGCAAAAACAAATGTCGTCCCAGTACCATGTCGAGTAGGCGGCCCGTCACCCCACCGTAACTCAGGAGTACTGACATATGTAAGCCAAAACGCACCAGACCCGGCATACCCGGTGTCCAAAAAAACAAACATCTCAGCGGTTCTCTTAATCTGGCTTCTGAGGGTGAAATTCGGGCTACTACTCGGAGGGTCCCCGGCCAGCGACTCAGACATTTGGTATGTTGACTCCCTGCCTTTGTCGGCGACCGGACACTTGTAAATCTTGTAGTCCTTGACATACTTCCATATCAACCCCTCCGCGATACAATGCTGCCAGTCCGACAGATTAGGATGGCCGGCGGTGAAGGCTGCATTCTGCTGGGTAGCCTGGGTCATCGGCAAAGAATGCGGCTGCACATGGACCGGCTCAACGAAGCATGGCCCTCTCCTTTCTCTACCCGCGTAATTCCAGTAAGGGTCCCATGAATACCATATATTGCCGTAAGGCAACTTTTCACTGTTGTCGTCGCAATACAAATACCAGGCGACGGCCAACTGCCTTATCTGGGTAAGGCAGACCGCCCGCTTGCCCATTTCCCTCGCACGGCCCAGCGCCGGGAGCAATATCGACATCAATAACGCTATGATGGCAATCACGACCAGAAGTTCGACCAGTGTAAATCCGCCGATACAGCGAACAAGACCTTTAGGGTTGCTCATAAAATGCACCTCCAAAAGAAAACCTGTGTGCCGTTTTAAATCACCCATTCTATTATCGGCCCAACTCAGGCCGCAGTTACCTATTTTATCAAAATTTATGATGGTTTGCAATGAATTTTAGCAAGACCTTTAAGAGACGAACAAAAATAGGCGGCCACTCCGTATATATCCAGTAGCGATAATTTCGTTTGCGGCCAAAGGCCCTGGTATGTTAGCCTGCGGCGATATGCTTGTTGCCTGTTAAAACCAGAAACGGCGGATAGTTAAAAATGTCAAATAGCGGTTTTATGTCATTAAATCCGGCGGTTGCCCGTCGCAGAACTATTCAGTGGTTTCTTGTGCCGGTGGTGGCAGTTACGCTTGCACTTGGCTGGAAATACCCTGTTCTCGGATTCGTTGTGCCGGCGGTAATGCTGATGGGATTTGTCGGAGGCCTCTTTAACGGCCGATATGTCTGCGGAAATCTTTGTCCGCGAGGCAGCTTCTTCGACAGGGTAATCGCCCCTATCAGCTTTCGCAAAACAATCCCCGCCTTTGTCAGGCGGATGCCGCTTCGGTGGACGATACTTGCGGCGATGACGGGATTTATGGTATGGCGCATCTCGCAAAATCCCGGCGATTGGCGGCACTGGGGCAAAACTTTCTGGATGATGTGCGTCATCACCACAACGATAGGCGTTGTGCTTGGAATACTGCTTCATCCGCGGATGTGGTGCGCGTTTTGCCCGATGGGGACAATGCAAAACGCCCTCGGCGGCAATAAGCACCAGCTTCTGATAGACGCCGTTAAATGTAAAAAATGCCGCGCGTGCGAAAAGGCCTGTCCGATACAGCTTGCGATTGTGCAGGATAAAGATGCCGGCCGACTCACAAGTCGTGACTGCCTCAAATGTCCCGAATGCATCGCCGCCTGTCCGGCAAATGCTCTAACCTGGCCCCTAAAAACCGCATAGGAATAACGTAATCGGCGGATTTATTGTTTACACCCGAACCCACAACGCTCCTGCTTATCGGCCTCGGTGCCCGGCTTTGCCTAACGGCTTCGCCGAGGCGAGCGGCGATGGTTCGACTACGCTCACCACAGGTTGCAGTAAGAAAGCAAAAATAAAAAAGCAAAAAGTAAAACAGCGGATTTATACCTCAATGGGGACAGCGGGACGGAGGAAATATAGCCATTTGGAGAGAATCTTGTCACCTGTGATAGCGGCAGCGGCCTGTGCGTAAAGGTCCAATTGCCCGCGATAAATTGCTGCTCGCTTTGTCGCACCATCAGCTGAAACATCGTCGGTTTTGAAATCTATGACCACCAGGCCTTCGGGTGTTTTGACAAGCAAATCGATTATGCCCTGAACGATGATGAAATCGTCGCTCGTCGCTCGTGACTCGTGTCTCGTGAGGGAAATAGCGGTTTCGTCCCACTGGGAGGCGGGGACGGCGAAGGTGAAGGGCCATTCTCGCAAGAGGGCATTTTCTTTTCGCCCCGGCGAACAAGTATTGAGAACCATTTGGCCAAGTTCACTCTTGAAGAATTTCACAATTGATTCGACATTTATTTGCTGCGTGACTTCCTGAACAATAGCGCCGTCTTTTACGAGTTTTTCAATAAGTCGTTTTACGGTTTCCGTGGTAACGGTTTTGGTCAGGTCAAGTTTTGACATAATAAGATGTGTGGCTGTTCCGACAGCTCTGCCGTCGATTTGTTTGGCTGCGAAAACAGCTTTTGGTTTGCGGTCGAACGCAAGCGAGTAATCAATCTTCGTAAATTCGTCGTTGCGGTGCGTCCACTGCGATACCGTTCTTTTGGCGGGCAGCGATGGCGCGTCGCCGAAAGGATATTGCCAGTCGAGAGAACGCTTAAGAGCAGCCAGGTTGTGTTCACCTGCTTTAATTTTGAGTGTTGAGTGTTTAGTTTTTAGTTTTGAGTTTTGGATGAGGGTGGAGAGTTTTATCAACTCCGGCTGGTCGTAAAAATGAACATCGAACAAATTATCCTGTGTGGTTTGCGCCGGCAGCTCAGTTTGGAATGCCTGATGCAAAATCGGCTCGCTGCCAAGCGCGGACAAAATCCAGTCGAGGTGGTTTTGATATATTTCGAGATGCCGGGAGGGGATTGACTGGCCTGCGAATGAACTGGCGGCGATTATGATATTTTTGCAGCTATCCTTGTCTTTGCAGCCGACGAGAATGAGGCGATTCATCGCCCGCGTCATTGCGACGTAGAGGATTCGCATTTCCTCAGCGAGCGACTTCCGGCGGTTTCGCTCCTCGATTACCTGATACGCGAGCGAATCAAGGCGGGAGTTGCTTTCGGCGTCGATAATTTTCAGGCCAAGGGTCAACTGCTCGTCGGTTATACAATCTTTACTGAAGTCCTTTTTGCTGAAACCGCTGTCAAGGTCTGCGACGAATACGACGGGAAATTCGAGACCCTTGCTTTTGTGGACGCTCATAACGGCAACCGTATTGCCTGTCCCGGCTTCGGGCTGGGGCTTTGACCAGTCCTCGCCTGCGGCGATGAGCTTCTCCAGAAAAACTATGAAGCGGGTAAGCGAGGGGACACCGGAATTGCCGGCGAACCCTTCGAACTGGATGGCGCGGTCGTGGAGTTTGAGGAGATTGGCCCTTCGAGCCGGGCCATCGGGCAAAGCGCAGACGAATGAGAGGTAGCCGGTCTTTCGATAAATATGCCAAATCAATTCCGCGAGCCTGCCCCGACGCGCAACGGTTCGCCATTCGTCGAGTGTGGCGAATGATTGAGTTAGTTTATCTGCCAATTCGCCTCTCGATTCGCAAAAAGACATTGCGCAATCATAGAAACCGATGCTGCGATTATTTTTTTTGCCATGTAAACGAATCTTCGTGAGTTCCGTGTCGCTGAACCGGAAAAATGGGCATCGCAGGACCGCGGCAAACTCTATGTCTCGCCGCGGATTATCGATAACCTTCAGCAGGTCCAGCATATCGGTAATTTCAGTCGCCTCGAAGTAGCCGGCGGCAGCATCGCAGCTTACGGGAATGCCCGCCAGTCGCAACGCCTCGATAAAGTCGCTTTTACCAGCGAGTGAGCGCATCAGGACAACAATGTCACGGTATTCGACAGGTCGCGGCTTTTTTGTTTCTTTATCAATGATTCGTTCATTTGAATCTGCACCGACGAATTGTTTTATACGCTGCGCAATCATCACCGCCTGCAATTGCCTGTCGCCCAACGGCGACGCATCAGAGTTGTCCTGTGCCTTATCGAGTATGTGCAATTCAACGGCGGGAGAAATTTCGGCTTCGGCGTTTTCCTGCGAATGCGGCTTAAGATGCGCCGATTCGTCGTAATCGATACCGGCAAACGAGGCGGTCATTATCCTGCTGAATACTTTATTGGCAAAATCCAGGATTGGTTTGACGGAGCGGAAATTGACGTTCAGGTCAACGCGCAATCCCGCGTTACCCGATTCCGGTTTTAACGACGCTCGGCCAAGATGTTCGATGAAAATTTCGGGTCTTGCGCCGCGCCAGCGGTAAATGCTTTGCTTGGGGTCTCCAACAGCGAATACGTTGCCGGGTGAGCCGACCATATCGATAATCGCCTGCTGAACGCCGTTGATATCCTGGTATTCATCGACAAAGACGTATTTGTATTTCTTGCGCAGTTTCAACGCGGTTTGCGATGGCTCATTAGAAAAAGGGGTCTGACCCCTTTTTTCCAAAAGTCGCAGGGCGTAATGTTCGAGGTCGGCGAAATCCAGGCAGTTGATTGTTTTTTTTGCCTGGCTATACGACTCATCGAAATGCCTGACTAATTCGACGAGAACTCTTGTCTGCGTGCCGATTGCGCCGGCGAATTTGTTAAGGTATTCGGGATTTAAAATCGCGAGGTTTTTAAGCTCTCTGACAGAATCAAGCGCATCGCCGACAATCCCGCCGATAAAATCCGCCTGCGGAACATTCTTTGGTTTACGAACATCGGGCCTTTCAAATTCCCATCGGCCCGCGTCGAATTGTTCGATGCATCGCTGAACAGGTTCTATGTAATCTTTCCTGCATTTCGCGGCCCAGTCGCCCGACGGATTATTATAAACTTTCAGAGCGAATTCGAGCCGGCCAAGCGCCTCCTGAAGTTTGTCTGTTACGATTTGCTTTTGGGCCTGCGCGATATCCGTGGCGAATGGGTCGGTCGCTTCGGCTAAAACTTTCGCCCGCTCAAGCCAGTTGTCGCGTGATACGACGCCGTCTAAAAAGTCGCTTATTTCGATCATGGTCGCGGGAAAACCTTCCGTCATTCGCAGGTCCCTGCGTGTCATAAGCTGTTTGAGTGCTTCAGCTATATTGTTTTGTTTCCAGGCCCAGTCGATTGTTTTTTCGAGCATCTCGGTCTTGAGCAGCTTTGCCTCGTCGGCGTCGATAATACGAAAGGTCGGGTCAAGCCCGATTTCGTAAAAATGCTCGGTGATAATGCGTTTGCAGAAAGAGTGAATGGTGCTGATATCGGCGGCGCCGAGCAGAATCAATTGATGACGAAGATGCCTGCGAAGGGCGGCATCCGAGGTCGTTTCCATTTCTGAGCGTAACTGCTTTGCGATTCTGGTGCGCATTTCCTCGGCGGCCATTTCGGTAAATGTAACGACAAGTACGCTCCAGACGTCGGGACAGGCGGACAGGTTTGTCACGACGTTGACGCAGCTGCCCGAAAGAACGGCGGTCTTGCCTGTCCCCGCTGAGGCGGAAACAAAGACGTTCCTGCCGTGTTCGGCAATTGCCCGGCTTTGCTGTGTCGTCCATTTAACCTTACTTTGACTCATCGATTGTAATCCGCTCAAGGACCTGCTCCTTACTGACGCGGGTAAGCAGGTTGTATTTGTTTATCTGCCAGTCGAACCGGCAGAGGGGTTTGTATTCACATCGTTTGCAGGCGTAATCTGCGCCGAGACGATAAGGAAACGCTGTGATTTTGCCCGACGTTATTTGGCCGGCAAGGTCGGTTATCTTGCGCGAACCGAAATTTAAAAACTTCTCGAAATCAGCGGGGCGAAGGGAACCGAACCTGGTGTAACTTCCGTACGGCTCGCCTTCTTTGGTGACATAGAAATTATAGAAGATACTATTTTGTTTTGCCTTAGCGTCGAGTGAAGATGCGTAATCGCCGTTGAATATGCCCCTTGCTTTGTGGGCGAATCTGGAGGTGTTGTCGGCGGATTTGCCAAGCTCGATGTTTTCCGGGCCGACCTCAATCGGCATATAAAACGCACCGGCGATATCGTCGGCAAATTTACCGCTCGTCTTTCGCACCGCTAACATATAAACCGCGAGCTGAATATCGAGGCCGTAGTAAAATTCCGCCCAGCTAAAAGATTTCTGGAAGCGTTTTTTGTAATCGAAGACGATTGCCGCCTTTCGCCCGTCAATCTTCGCGATATCCAGCCGGTCGATTCGGCCATTGAGGCTGAGTTGCCGGCCATCGGCAAGCGTTAACTTCAATTCACCAATTGAGTCGCCGCCGTATCTGGATTTGCCGAATGAAATCTCGGACATCGCGGGCCTGAAAGCACCCGCGCGAATCATCTGCGATATCGCGATGACGCAATCACGCAGATATTGGCGTGCGGAGCTAATCATAAAAGCATTGTGCGGGCTGTGAGCAGCGAACTTGGAGATAAACGAATCTTCACGGCAAATCTGTTCGATTTGCTCATCGAGGATTTTAATCAGGTCAACGTCGGCGATTGTCTGGAAATCAATTTTGTCGGCGACAGTCCTTTTAGTGAACCTGTCGAGGACACGATGATAAAAATCCCCGAGGTCTGGCGGCTCAAGTTTGAACTCCTCGCGTTTATTCAGGCCCAGAGTATATCTTGCGAAGTGCCTGTAGGGACATTCGGCGAAAGTGCTCAGCCGGGACGTGGAACTTGTCAGTTGCTTATCGAAAAGCTCCCCGACAACAGTTTTATCCAGCGTCGCTTCATTTTTATAACTGAGGGCGTTGGCCGCTCTTGAACCAATCGCTGAAAGCCGGTCATCGCCGGCTATTTTATCCAATAGTTTTTCCGGCTGCGATGAACAGCAAAGGATATCCTCAAGCTCGTATGCAGTGCGGACATCTTCAATGTCGGTCGGCGAGGAATCAGCCGATTCTTCTTTGAGGTCTTCGAACAACACGCACAGATTGTCGACGAAAGGCGAACGGGCAACCTCATTCGATTTCTGGTCAGCGGCAGGATAACTGACGCATAGAAATTCCGAGGGTCTTGTGAACGCGATATAGGCGAGGTAGGGCCTGTTGGCAAGGGCCTGTCGGACGCCCGGCGCAAGCTCAACGCCGAAGGATTTTGCGGCGAGACGGTCTTCTTCGCTTAGTATGTTGTCGAAAACCACGGGCGAGGGAAATTGTCTTTCGGTTGTGCCGATTAAAAATACCGCCTTCAAATCCGGATGCCTGCTGCGCTCAATCGAGCCGACGAGCACCTGGTCAAGATTGGGAGGAATAAACGCCAGCGTTATCTGCGAAAACGCGCTTCGCAGGATAGCGATATAATCCTCACACTTAAGCGATACGCCATCAAATGCCGCGACCATTTCGTCGAAGATATCAATCAGCCGGTCGTAAAACTGGCGATGCTCGTCGGCGGCCGCGTAGTTGCCGTTCTGTATCGCCTGTTCAACCCAGGCCGACAGCTGCCTGCGAACTTCCGCTACTTCGATAAAATCGAAAATTATCTTTGTGAACTGCTCCGGCGCAATTTTCTCATTATCGCCTGTGGCGTCATCAAGTTTTCTTTTTAATTCGCGAAGCGGCGCAATTGCTTTTTTGCAAATTCGGTTTACACGCTCTTCGTCGAATTGCTCCGCTCTGTCCGCGGCGTATTGCCAGGGCTTGTCACTTTTCCAGTCATTGGCGGTGATGCCAAAGGCGAGACAATAATTTTCCAGCAGGTCAATTTCGTCACGTTTGACGGGCGGCAGGTCGGTTTTGAGATACGCAAATATCTCGCCCGCGGGAAAATCATTTGTTACCGCGTTCAAGGCCGAGCAAATCATCTCGATTACCGGATGCTGATTGAGAGGCATCCGTTTATCTATGAAAGCCGGGATGCCGTAATCTTCGAAGCAGGTCTTGATATAATTCTCGTAAGAGTCGAGGTCAGAGGCGATGACGGCAATGTCACGGTATCGATAGCCATTTTGCCTGACCAAGTTTGTTATCTGCCGGGCGACAAACTGCACTTCGACGCGGGTGTTTGGCGCTGATACGACGCGAATTTTGCTGCCCGCAGAAATAGCTGCGGAATCCTGATTAAAAATACTTTGCTCAATGTGCGCAATTGCCGGGCTGTTCGAAAAGCGCATCGGCTTATTCAAAATTAACGGCGGGGAAAGTTTGAGTTTGCATTTTTTTATCTGCTCGACAAGCTCGGCGTATGTCTCGGCGGTGTGGCCAAACATATCCGTCGGGTCGATTTTGTTTTTGTCGGGATTGACTATATCGGTCGTCGCCGGGTCGATGCAAAGGGCAATCTGGGCATCTTCGACAACCTTGAGCAGTTCGGTAAGCAGGGCAAGCTCGGCCGTGGTAAAGCCCGCGAAGCCATCGACCCACAATTTCGCACCGCGCACCAAATCCGCGCCGGCAACCGCCTTGCAGGCCGAGGCCAATTGGATATCGGGGTCAAGAAATTTACCTTCGATAAACTTCAGGTATTCCTCGAAAACGATTTCCAAATCGGCGAACTTAGCCGACGTCAGCTTATCGCTTTTTTGTTTTTGCAGATTACGCACGAGATTTTTTATATCTTCCGGGGTGTTGGCATATTGCTGCAGCTGGGTAATCGTGTCAGCCAGACGCTGCCCCAGGCCGGGCTGTTTTGCGGAATCGGCGAATACGTTCAGTTTGCCCTCGCAATCGCGGAGGATTCTCTGGATGACCATCGACCTGCCCAAACGCGAAATCGCAGGCCTGGCGGTATTTTTGCCGAGGACAAGAAAACAAAGCCGGTCAAAAGACAGGACGTGCAGCCGGTTATACCCCGTTACACGCGTATCACTGAGTATTGCCTCGCTCGCCTGATAGGTCGCCTGTTCGGGAACAAGAAGCAATAATGGCTGATGATTCTGCTGTAACAGGGCATCGACTATCGCGCTGGCGCAATAGTGTGTCTTGCCCGTGCCGCTCCTGCCAAGTATAAACCTAACCGCCATGTCAGAATCTCAAGAAAAAAAGATAAAATAAGGCAATGAATCTTTTAACCCCAGTGACGGTTTTTTGCAAGCCCCTGTGTTTAGCACTGCCAAAAGGTTTTAAGCGTATATTTATTTTTGATTGCCTGTGATATAATACCAGCGTTAAGAACTGGCAGGGTATGATAATGAAAAAACCAAGAACTGTAGTTACTTTGACATCGGCGATGATAATTCTGTTTGCCGGCGTTTGTATGGCCGACACATTTACCAATCGTCAGACACAGGAAACGCTCCACGGCTATATCACGTCCCGGGTGCCCGGCTCCAGTCAGTTAGTCCGCAGGGACGAGAATGCTCCAAAATCCTCACCGGCCGATGAAGGACCGATAGGCGTCTATACACAAGAAAAAGGCCTGCTCAAGCTGACCCTCAAGGAATGGGAAAGCAAACGGGATAATCTCGGCAGAAACAACAAGGTAATAATCGTGCCTGTGGACGACGCAATAATGTACGAGATAGAAACCGACGCCTTCGAGAAGGCAGTCGCGAGCGCTTCGCAGGAAGGTCCGCTGTTCATACTCGTGGAAATAGATACTCCCGGCGGAAGGGCCGATTTAGCCCAGCGGATGTGCACGGCGATTACAAAAAACGCGGACTGCAACGTAATAGCGTTCATCAAAGGCGGCCAATACGGCGGCGCAATATCCGCCGGGGCCGCGGTGACGCTGGCCTGCAACAAGATTTATATGGCGAATAACACAGTTATAGGCGGGGCCACCCTGGTCACTATGCCAAAAAATAAACAAGATTATGATAATACCAGGAAGAAGAATTACGGCGACGTAGTCGATGAAAAGTTAAGTTCCATCTGGAGAGCATATCTTGCCTCCCTGGCACAGCAGAACAACCGGCCCGGCTTATTGGCAAGGGCGATGGTTGACCGCGATATTGCGGTCGTTGAGGTAAACCAGGCGGGCAAGCGTCTGTTTATTGATCCGGTAAACAAAAGGCCCGAGCAGCAAGTCGTGCGGACATGGAACAAGACGGGGTCGCTTGTGACGCTGACGGCCGAAGAAGCTGTTGACTGCACAATCGCGGATGGGCTTGTCGGTTCGCGGGAACAATTGCTCCAGCAGCTTCAAGCCGGCGACGCGAACGTTGTTACCGACAAGAAAATAGCAAACGCCAGAAAAGACCTGCAAATAGCGAAACGCCGTATGGATGAGATAATGAAATCGCTTGACCTGAAGATAAAACAGTCGAAATACCCGCAGCCGGCGCCCAAAGTCCTGAGTATTCTGCAGGGCGCCAGAAGCGATTTTGAAAACCTCAAAATCCTTGCGAAAAAGTATCCTGACCTGGAAATGGACGTTAAGGATATCGAGGAGGTCTTGAATTCCATTCAGGCCGATTATGAAAACACATCAAGGGAAGTGAGAAGCCGCAAGTAGCTTCTTTTAGAGAAAGTTATGAAGGTACTTGGGATATCAACCAGTCCGAGAGACAACAGCAACAGCGATATGCTTTTGCGCCAGGCGCTGTCCGGCGCCAGTTCCGCCGGCGCAGAGGCGGAATACCTGCGACTATGTAAATTCAACATCATGCCCTGCATTGCCTGCAGCGCATGCTACTCAACCGGCGAGTGTCCTCTTCAGGACGATTTCGCTGCTGTGCTCCCCAAAATTCTCGCCGCCGACCGCCTTATTTTTGCGACGCCGATATTTTTTATGAGCGTCTGCGCACAGGCCAAAATTCTCATCGACCGCTGCCAGTGCCTGTGGGCGAGCAAATATATTCTTAAGCGTCCCATCATTGGGCCGCGAGAGATAAGCCGGCTTGCTATGGTCATTGCCGTCGGAGGCAAAAAAGGCGGGAAAGGTTTCGATTGTATCCGGCTGATGATGAAATATTACTTAGACACGGTTGATATGGGCTATTTTGCCAATCTGTTCGTCAGTAACGTCGACGAAGCGGGCAAAATTGCTGAAAATACTAATGCAATGCAGGAAGCGATTCGACTCGGCAGGGAGCTTACCCTTGCCGCGGGATCCGTGCCGGAAAAACCCATTGACGTGGAGCTTATAGGGTAAAATAATTTGGAACAAACAGAAAAAACCACACCATTCAAGGAGACAAAAAGATGAAAGGCGAACACTCGAAGGCAATCATTTGTATTTTAACGGCGCTTATGGGTTTACTGCTCAGTTTGCCGGCGTTTGGCGAGCCGAATGAACCGAAGAAGACCGCCAAAGACCCCAAGGTCGAAGAATTGAGGGCAGGCAAAAATTACATCCCGACAAAGGTTTATACCGCAGAAGACGACAACGCGATACTCACTCTGTATAAGGGTTTACGCGTGGCCGATGTCGTAGATGGGATGGACAAAGTCGGCTTGAAAAATATCGGCACGATGTCGCCTGATATTCTGCCGTTATGGAAAGACACAGAGCATTACACACACCGCATCCAGGGTATCGCGGTTACGGTCAGGTATGTCCCCACAAACAAGGCCCCCGCGCCGGCGATGGACACCAACTCTTTTTACGCCTGGGTCGGCAACACGTATAACAAAGTTACCCCCGAACCGTTTGTCCCCCTGATTCGCAATGGAACGGTCCTTGTTATCGAAGAAGACGGCGACGGCGACACGGGGTCTATCGGGTCCAACAATATCATGGTCTGGAAGAGAGCCGGATGCGTCGGCGTAGTAACGAGCAACACGTCCCGCGACACAGATGAAATCATCACAGAGAAGATACCGCTGTATTTCAAGAAGGTGGGCAGGGGAATACGCCCAGGCAGAAATGAGCTGGAATCGGTCAACAGGCCAATTGTCTGCGGCAACGTGCTGGTTGAGCCGGGCGACGTGATTGTCGCAGACGGCGAGGGCGTCGTGGCTGTGCCCAGGGCAAAGGCGAAGGAAGTGGCCGAATACGCAAGATTTATACTTGAAGGGGACAAGTCCGCCAGACGGGACATCTACAAATCGTTAGGTATGCCGATGGATGACTCGGTAAAATAAATATTTTCACCGCGGAGACCGCAGAGTACGCAGAGCTTTATTTGTATTTATTTTCTCTGCGATCTTTGCGTGCTCGGCGGTGAATAGTTCAGTCAAAAGCGACCGATTTTCTCATTTGTTTAATCTCGCTTCGGCGGCGTTTGCGTAGTAGTCGCTTTCGCTTTTCGCCGTGGGGAACGCCGGTTTCTTTTCTTACGGGCATATCTCTGAGGGCATACTCGAGCAGCTCGACAAGGCGGTTTTGCGCCGACTTGCGATTTGCGCTTTGGGTCCTGTGTATCTGCGAGACAACCGTCAGCAAACCGTCGTCTGAAATCCGTGACGAAAGCCGGTCAAACAGGCGCTGCTTTTGTTCAGCCGTCAGGCCACGGCTGTGGTCGATATCGAAAAGAAGCGTAACGCGAGTACTGAGCTTATTGACGTTCTGCCCGCCGGGACCGGAGCTGCGGGAAAATCGATAAACAATATCGCCCTCGCTGATGGCCGTGTCACCGGTTATCCGAATCATAACTTGCTTTCCGCAACTGCCTACGCCAGTTTGGCTGCCGCGTCCGCGATGAGTTTACCTATCGGCATACGGTTCGGGCAGACGTGTTCCGCGGCGCTGTAATCTACGCCCAGCAAACGCTGTTTTACGTCAGCAGGAATCTCCGCGAACGTCGCTTTGGCATGGGCAATATCGCCGTAGCTGTCGTGATACATCAATGCCCGCATAATATCGCTGACGGGAACTCCCGAAGCCACCGGCCCGCAAATGTTCGCACAGCCCGCGCAATATCCGCTGCACGTCGCCTGTGCGTATTGCTTGAGCATATCCATATCATCGGCGGCGAGTTTGGTTTTATCGAGCGCCACAGCGATATTACTCATCAACAACGCTGTACTGGGCATCGAAGAGTTAACTGTGCTGATGCGCTGGTCATCCATTACGGCCTTTATTTTCGCCTGCCCTTCGGTGAAACCTTTTTCGAGGAAATGCGCGAGCATCTTCTTATCGGCTTCGGCTTCAGCGGCAGCAACATTTGCGTCAGCTGGCCCCCTGCGGAATCGCATCGCCTGTGTCTTCATCGCGATAAGACCGATACCCGCCTTGTGGCAGGCGTCGATTGCATCCTGCATTTGCTTATCCTGCATTAATCGGAAGTCATATTTCACCATTATGGCGTCAATCCAGTCGAGCTTCGAGGCAGCCATAAGGCACTGAGGCATATTCTCGTGGGTGGTGAAGCCGAAGTGCTTTATCACGCCTTTCTTCTTGGCGTCCTGAGCCCATTTTTTTACGTCGTCGGTGAAACGAACCATATCGTTTACCATATAAACGCCGAAATACAGGTCGATGTAATTCGTATTGAGCTGCTTCAGTGACGTTTGCAGACATTTTTCCAGGTCATCGGTTGATTTTGATTTATTTTCCTTTGTAACGAGGAATATATCTTTCCTGCGGTCGGGATTTTTGGCGATAAAATCACCGATGCTTTTCTCGCTGGCTCCGTTTGCCGCCACCAGCGAAGTATCCCAGTAACCCACGCCCCAGTCGAGCGACTGCCTTAAAATCGTCTGTTCGCCGGGTCTGCCGAAACCAAGTGATAGCACCGGGACCTCGACGCCCGTTTTGCCGAGTTTTCGTTTCGGCACTTTTTGAATCGGTGGCTGCGCCGCCGGCGCATTAGCGTCAGCCGCGTTGACTTTTGCTGCCGCGATTACACTGCCCGCCCCCATCAATCCTGCTGTCTTCAGAAAATTCCTGCGATTGATTCTTTTGTCATCTTGTCTCGACATGTCTTTATACCTCCAAATCGATAACGGCTGTTTTGTCTGACCGCTAGGGTTTTGCCGCCCCTTGGGGGTAAACTCTATGGCGCAAGCCATCCCTTATGGCGTTGGCCATCCCTTACGGGACGGGACCCGGTCATTTTGTTCTAAGTTAATATATTCGGGCGGTATTGTCAAATCCGGCGGCCTTTGAGCGAGCATTGTCAGGTAGATTGCCTGCCGTTTTTCGCTGTCTGCGCCGGAGAAAATGAAAAAGCCAATCAGCGCAAGCCACGGGTTGTAGAAAAACCCGAAGGCAATAAAAAGCAGGGCTATTACTTTGCCGATTGCTACCGCCCACAGCGTGGCCCGCAGAAAACCGAATTTTAACGCAAGGATGCTTCTAAAAACCCTGCCGCCGTCCATAGGCAGAGCAGGGATAAGGTTGAATACCGCCAGCATTATATTGGCCGCAATAAGGTCGGTAATAAATATCTGGGAAACGGTTAGATTGGATTGATTATTAAGAGCGACAGCCATTTTCATTCCGCCAAGCAAGGCAAGCAGAATCGCTATCAGGATATTAGTGACGGGCCCCACAATTGATATAGCTATTTCCTGCGACGGTTTGGTCGGCATCAAATCTATTTCGGCAACGCCCCCGATGGGCAGCAGTGTGATGCTCTTTGGCTCTCTGCCAAACCGGCGGGCGACCAAACTGTGCGAAAGCTCGTGAATGACTACGCAGGCGAATATCGCGCACACAAACAGCACCGACAACCCGGCCTGCTTATATCCTTCCTTAATATCAGTAACAAACACAAATGCCAGGAGTAAAAAGAACGTCAGGTGAATGCGTAGTTTTATGCCGAACAGCCGGCCTGCGTTTATCGACCATTTCATAAAATAACTGTTTCCGTATAAGCAAAATTTTACGTGTTATACGAAGGCTGCCGCGACAGGTGCTAAACTTTATGGCTCACATCGGCTAATCCGCCAGCCGTTTGCCCAGTTCGTATGCCTCATTCAGCCGGTCCGGCTTTTTGAGAATATCGCCCTTCTCGCCCACCCCGCCCACAACTACGCTGCCGACTAATCGCATCTCAAGGTAGTCGAACGACTTTTCAAAAAGCTCGATGAGAGGCCTTGCGGTGTCGATGGTATCGTCTTCAAAAGGTATTATTGTAGCAACTGCTTTGTCCTTGATTTTTGCCCTGTTTTCGGGGCAGTTGAAATATACGAACCGGTCAATAAACGCTTTCATCAGCGCCGTAGGCCCAAACCAGTAAACAGGCGTTCCGAAGACAATCGCGTCGCTTTCGCTTATTTTCTGATACAGGTCGAGCATATTGTCGCGTTTGCAGCAGGGTTTGCCCTTCCAGCAGACGTGACAGCCGTCGCACTCGTAGATATCAAGGTCAGCCAGCATAACCGTATCTACCTGCGCGCCTTTCGACGTTGCCCCTTCGGCCAGTTTACGGACAAGCAAATCGGTATTGCCGCCCTTGCGCGGACTGCCTATTATGGCTAATATCTTTTTCATAATCAAAACCACATTTCGGGGAAAAAGGGGTCAGACCCCTTTTTCGTGGTACTATACCGAGCCGTCGCTCTCGCGGGTGATTTTTGCGCCGACGGGGTTGAGACGCTCCTCGATTTTTTCGTAGCCGCGGTCAATGTGATAAACCCTGTTGATTATGGTTGTACCCTCCGCTGCCAGCGCCGCTATTACAAGAGCGGCTGATGCACGCAGGTCCGACGCCATAACCGGTGCCGCGATAAGTTTTTCCACCCCCGATACAATTACAGCCGCGCCTTCTTTTCGCAAATCAGCCGCCATTCGCGCAAGCTCAGCGACGTGCATAAACCTGTCCGGGAAAATCTTTTCGATGATGATGCTGTTGCCCTCCGCCAAAGCCAGCAACGCCATAAATTGCGCCTGAAGGTCGGTTGGAAAACCGGGATACGGCTGGGTTGTGATATCGGTCGGCCTGACGTGGCCTGAGCAGGCGACTATGCAGCCGGAATTTTCTGCTTCAACTGTAACGCCGATATTGCGGAGCTTGTCAACCACCGCCATCAGGTCTCCGAGCCGGCAGTTTTGTATGTGCAGGCAGCCTTTTGTAATGGCGGCAGCTGCCATAAAAGTCCCCGCCTCGATGCGGTCGGGTATAACATCATATTCGAAAGGTTTTAGCTGCTTGACGCCCTCGATTGTCAAACGGGGCGAGCCGATGCCGGTAATTTTTGCGCCCATTTTGTTGAGGCAGTTCGCCAAATCGGTAACTTCCGGCTCACAGGCCGCGGATTCGATTACAGTCGTGCCTTTGGCCAATGTCGCCGCCATCAGCACGTTTGCCGTACCCAGAACGGTCGAGCCGAAAGCTCCGCCAAGAAATATCTCTTTGCCCCGCAAGCCCTTGGTCGCGTCCGCGACGATGTAGCCATTTTCGAGTTCAATCTGAACCCCAAGCTCGCGCAGGCCGCGAATGTGGATATCGACCGGGCGATAACCGATTGCGCAGCCGCCGGGCATCGAGACCTGCGCCTTGCCGCAACGCGCCAGAAGCGGGCCGAGAATGCAGATTCCCGCGCGCATCTTGCGGACGATGTCATATTCTCCCACCGGCTTACCTATTGTGGTCGAGTCAATGCTGATATCGCCGTTGGGTTCTCTGGCCACCTTGCAGCCGATGTCCACGAGCAGCTGTCCGAAGACCGATATATCCGAGAGCCGGGGAGCACCCCTCAGGACTGATTTGCCCGGCGCAAGTATCGCCGCGGCCATAATCGGCAGCGACGCGTTCTTCGACCCGTTGACGGATACCGTACCCGAAAGACGAACCGGTCCTTCGATTCGAAATGTGTCCATATCTATTTTCCTTGAAAAGCGAAATCGACTTCGTGTATGGTAATACTTTGTAGAAAGTACGATTTGTCATTTCGACCGAAGCGATGCACAGCATCGCTGAGCGGAGAAATCTGTTTAATTAAGCAGATTCCTCGACTCGCTTTGCTCGCTCGGAATGACATCTAAAATCATTTCTACAAAGCAATATAGTAATACAAACGATTGTTTTTATCAAGACTTGTCCGCCGAACGCCGTTTGGCGTCCCTAACGGGAGGCGGAGAGGCAGCGGCAATTGTGGATATCGCAAGAATAACAAGTATTCTCGAAGAGCTTGGCGGCCAGACCACCATAGCGGACCTCGTCGTATGCGGGGGCGGCGTATTGGTGCTGTCGGTCTGGGTGCTCAAAACATCTCTGGGCACAAAGGCGCTCGACAACTCGCCGATGCGGGAAAATAATATGCCGCCCTTATTGGCTCTTACGCCGTTTTTTCTGTGGTTCGGGACGGTATCAGTGTTGTCTTTCGTCAAAGAAAAATTATTCGCCGGCCTGCCCGACTGGCAGAATGCCTTAGCGGATAACCTGATACTCTGCATCGGCGTCATACCCGCAATCGTAACGGGCGTAATGATAGCAAAAATAACTTTTGTCCGCGGTCTCAGGGGTCTGGGGCTTAATCCGAGAACCATTCCGCGTGACTTTGTCGCTGCGCTGCTCAATCTGCTCGCCATTATGCCGGTCGTTCTCGGCGCGATTATCCTGACAACCATAATCGGCAAATTAATCTTAGGCGACAGATTTCAAATGCCGCAGCACGATGAATTAAAGCAGATAATCGCCTATTCGCAGTGGCAGGTTCGTGCCCTGATTGTTCTCACCGCGGTTGTGGTCGTGCCGTTTGTCGAGGAGCTTATTTTCCGCGGGATGATTCAAACCCTGGTGCGGTCATATATTGTAAAACCCTGGCCCGCGATTTTCCTGGCATCGTTTGTCTTCGTTGTTTTTCACGCGGATGCGCCGCACTGGCCCGCCTTGTTCGTCCTGTCGCTTTGCCTCGGCTACACATATGAAAAAAGCGGCTCGCTTTTCCGCCCCGTTTTCGTCCACGCCCTCTTCAACGCGATGAGCGTCTTCGCTGCGTTAAATCAGTAAACAAGGCGTTTTTTAAGGCGGTTGACCGCGAAAAAGCCAATCACGAGGATAAAGGCGATTATGTAAAGCATATCGAGCAAAAGATACCAATTGTATTGGCTCGCACAAACCGCACGGGTAAGACGGACGGAATGAGTCAGTGGTAAAATCTCAGCGAAGGGGCGAATATAGGCGGGCAGATTGGAAATCGGGAAAACCACGCCCGAAAAGAAAAACATCGGCGAGAGAAAGCCCGTGAAGTAAAAATTGAAATGATTAATCGTCCTGACAAATGATGTAACTAATAACGCTATAACAGAAAACATCAGCCCGGTGAAAAATCCTACAAACGGGGCGAGCAAGCCGCGAGGCAGTGATATTATGCCGAAACAGGTCAGCACGCACAGCACGGCGAACGAGAAGAAAAATCCCTTTGTCCCCGCCCATATAATTTCCCCGATAATCAGGTTATTGGCGGTCAAGGGCGCAGCCAGCATACCGTCATAGACCTTCTCGAATTCCATCCTGATGAATGTGCCGAAGGTACATTCGAAGGATGCGGTAAACATCGCCGAGGTCATAAGAAGCCCGGTTCCGAGAAACTCGATATAAGTCAGCCCCTCCATCGACTGGGTTATGTATTTGCCCAGGCCCAGGCCGACGCCCGCCAAAAAAATCAGCGGTTCCAGAAACGGAGGCAGGCCGTTGCTGAAGATATTTTTCGTATAGACGCGCATATGCCGAAACCAGACGCTGAACAATCGGCTGGCAAGCGGCGGATAAAGATATGGCCTATTGTCTTTCATTCAACGCCCTGCCTGTCGCCTTTAAGAACACATCTTCCAGATTTGCCGGCCTCAAAAAATAATGTGCCCCCTCTAATCGGCCGGTCAATTGCCGCAGAAGCTGGTCATCATCGCAATATACCCGTGTTGTTTCCTGTGTGCGGTCTATCCGAACCTTTTGCAGTATCGCAGCGTCGGCTATCGCTTCGACTGAATGGCTGCCGGTAATTTCAAGGACGTGTTTCTCGACATTTTGCGCGAGAAGTTCAGCGGGCGACCCGCGAAGTATTCCGGCCCCTTTATCCATAATCAGAATTGTATCGCAAAGCGCAAACGCCTCTTCCATATAGTGCGTCGTTAAGAGAATTGTCGTCCCGTGTCTTTTTAGCTGCCGCAATTTGTCCCATATCAGGTGCCGCACCTGCGGGTCAAGGCCGGTCGTCGGTTCATCGAGTATCAATAACTTAGGGTTATTCATCAGCGCACGCGCGATTACTAATCGCCGCTGCATACCGCCCGAAAGCTCCCTGATTCTGGCGGCGCGCTTGTCCGACAATTCCATAAACCCAAGCAGATAATCAATCCTGCTCGTCGCGGCCTTGCGAGGCAGAGCGTAAAACCGGGAATAAACCATCAGGTTGCTGATGACATCAAGCTCCTCGTCGAGGTTGTTATCCTGCGGGACGACGCCTGAGAGATATTTGATTGCAAGCTCATCTTTCGCGGGGTCATAGCCCAAAACGTTTATCGAGCCGTCCTCGCCCCTCGTGCATTTGCCATAGAGCATTTTCATCATCGTTGTCTTGCCCGCGCCGTTTGGGCCAAGAAAACCATAGCAGGTGTCGGCCTCGACCTCGAAGCTCAGGTTCGCTACGGCATTAACCTTGCCAAAGCTCTTGCTTGTGTTTTTAACTGTAATCGCAACGGGGGACATATCCATACGTGGTCATTTCTCACCACAGAGCACGCAAAGCACACAGAGAAAAACTTATTTTTCGTTCTCTGCGGCCTCAGCGTTCTCAGCGGTAAATAGTCGGTTGGTTAAAACAGCAGAAACCATATTCCCAATACAGCCGCTATCGGGGATATAATCTTGAATATCTTGCCGTATTTCTCATGCCAGAGCTTTGCCTCATCGGGGCTTATATATTTATCCAGTTGTATCTTGTTAAACGCAACCAGCGAGCCCAGCACGCCCGCGACTATCGCTATCAACGAAAATACAGTATTCATACTCAGGTCCTTTCCTATGATTGTGCTATTTTAATCCAAGCACGTCGGCCATTGAATACAGGCCGGGTTTTTTATTTACGAGCCAGCCGGCCGCACGCAAAGCGCCGCGAACAAATGTGTCCCTGCTGTGCGCGGTATGATTCAGCGTTACCGTCTCGCCAAGCGTCGATAATATCACCGAATGTATCCCGACGATATCGCCTGCCCGAATCGCGTGCATACCGATTGCGCCCTTATCACGCATGGCGTCTTTGCCGCTTCTGCCGTGAGTGAGGCAATCAGGAAATTTTTTACCCGTCGCTTTTGCGATATTTTCAGCAAGCGTCAAAGCCGAACCGCTCGGGGCGTCTTTCTTGAAGCGATGGTGCTGCTCGACAATTTCAATATCGTAATCAGGTCCCAGCATCGATGCCGCTTTGCCAACAAGAGCAAACAAGGTATTCATACCCACGCTCATATTGGTCGCGCAGACAATCGGTATTTTCGAGGACGCGGTTTCGATTTTCTTCCGCTGGCTGTCGCTGAGGCCCGTCGTTCCTAAGACCAGGCCCGTTTTATTGCCGGCACAGTAATCAATCGACTTGTCCGCCGCCTCCGGCAGCGAAAAGTCGATTACTATGTCCGCCTTTGCGGGAAAACCATCCGCCACCTTAACATTCAGCTGGGCAATGCCCGCCAGAACGCCTGCGTCTTTGCCTAAGTCGGGATGACCGGCTTTTTCAACCGCTCCCGCGATTTCAAACACGCCTTCTTCCGTCGCCAGGGCCACAATACGCCTGCCCATTCGACCAGCCGCGCCGCAAATTATCAGTTTTGGTTTCATTTCGCTAACCTCTTATTATTCCCTAATATGCTGTCCGTCAATGATAGCTGTTTTCAACGTAATTAGCAAGAGTTACGAACTATTCGCTTGATGTTAAAAGGGGCAGGTGGTAAAAAGGGGCAATGGTCAGAAACGATAATTTTTAGGAGAAATCGCAATGGACCGAAGGGCATTTGTAACAGCAGGCCTTGCCGCCGGGGTAGCGGCAATATCTAATTCTCTCGCGGAAGACAAACCGGCACCAGCAGTAAAACTCACAGGCAAATTCAAGCTCAAATACGCCCCGGAGCTTGGGAGGTATGAGGAAAGCGCGGGCAAAGACCCCATCGACCAGTTGAAGTTCTTCGCCGACGAGGGGTTCTCGGCAATGTTCGATAACAACCTCAACCAAAAGCCGCCTGAACTGCAGGAACTAATCGCAAAACAATGCCAAAAGCTTAATCTCGCTATGGGCCCCTTTATCGCCTGCGCGGAATTCGGCAGGCCGACGTTTGTCCTGAAAGATAATAAAGTCCGTGAGTCGGCTATCGCAAAAATAAAAGCGGCAATCGAAGTTTCAAAACGCACCGGCTGCAAAATGGGTATCGTCGTGCCCGGCCAATATGCCAACAATATGGAATTGGCCTATCAGACCACCAACCTCATCGATAACCTCAAGGCCTGCGCAGAGGTCTGTGAAAAAGACGGCTTCATTATGGTTATCGAGCCGCTCAATAACTTCAAAGACCATCCCGGCCTGTTCCTCTCCAAAATCCCGCAGGCCTACCAGATTTGCAGGGCGGTCAACAGCCCATCCTGTAAAATCCTGGATGATATGTATCATCAGCAGATTACCGAAGGCAATCTCATCCCCAATATGGACCGCTCCTGGGAGGAAATCGCTGTATTTCACATAGGCGACAACCCCGGACGAAATGAGCCGACAACAGGCGAAATCAACTATCGAAACATCTTCAAGCATATCCACGAAAAAGGATACCAGGGTGTTCTTTGTATGGAGCACGGCAAAAGCAAACCCGGCAAAGAAGGCGAAAGGGCAGTAATAGACGCGTATCGCTCGTGCGATAACTTTTAAATAGCAATAAAATATTTGTAGGGCGGGGCTTGCCCCGCCAATAATTGAAAGGGTGATAGTTATGCAGGAAATGAACAGAAGGTCGTTTATGAAAACCACAGCGGCGGTTTCGCTCGGAGCAATCGCCTCACAAATCGGAGCCAAGGCTTATGCCGCGGGCGACGACAAAATCCGCGTAGGGCTTATCGGCTGCGGCGGACGCGGCACCGGCGCTGCGCGAGACTGCATCGAGGCCTCGGAGTCCGTCGAGCTGGTAGCTATGGCGGACCTCTTTAAGGACCGTCTCGACGGCTGCTTCAAGAATTTGAAAGAGGGTACTGACGACAAGAAGACGGCCCCTGTGTCGAGGGGATTCAATGTATCGCCCGACCAGTGTTTTGTCGGCTTCGACGCATACCAGAAGCTTCTCGCCTGCAAACTCGATATGGTGCTGCTGACCGCCCCGCCATATACCAGGCCGATGCACCTCAAGGCCGCTGTCGAGGCGGGCAAACATGTCTTTATGGAAAAGCCGGCAGGCGTTGACCCTGCCGGAATCAGGTCAGTCATTGAAACAGGTGAATTAGCCGACCAGAAAAAACTTTCAATCGTAGCGGGTACACAGCGCAGACATCAGAAACATTACATTGACCTGATGAAAAAAGTGCAGGATGGCGCAATAGGCGACATAATGACCGCGCAGTGCTACTGGTGCGGCGGTGATATGCTCGGATACTGGAAATGGTTCGACAGAGCCAAAATGCCGAACGATATGGAATGGCAGTGCAGGAACTGGCCCTGGTTCCTCTGGACTTCGGGCGACCATCTCGTCGAGCAGCACGTCCACAATATCGACGTCATTAGCTGGGCACTGAATGCGCACCCCATCAAGGCATACGGTATGGGCGGCAGAGCCGTGAGAAAATACGGCAACATCTACGACCACTTCGCCGTCGAATTCGAATACCCAAAGGGAATAAAAGTTTACAGTATGTGCCGGCAAATGCCCGCGCCGACCGAACGTATTTCGGAAAACGTCAAAGGAACCAAAGGCATCTGCTATACCGATGGCGGAACCGGCTACATCAAGGGTGAAAGCACCTATAGATATGAAGGTCCCAATCCGAATCCATACGTCGAAGAGCACGTGGATTTAATCAAGAGCATCAAGGATGGGAAACCTGTCAACGAGGCCAAACAGGTAGCTGAAAGCACTCTCGCCGGCATTATGGGCAGAATGAGCACATATACCGGAAGAGAAGTTTCCTGGGACTGGGTTATGAAAACCTCCAAGCTGGACCTGCTGCCGGCAAAGCTGGATTTCGCAGGCGAATTTCCCGCCGAACCAGCCGCGGCACCGGGCAAAACACAGCTTATCTAAAAAAATCAGAATCGCTCCTGATTTTAGAGGAAAGGCAAGGAAATGAAACCGTTTGTGCGGTTTTTGGCTGCATTGGCACTCGTGTTAGTTCTTTCTACTTTAGCTGTAAACGCGGCCATTGCAGGTGAAACCGAACGATGGGATATCTTTGAGATTTCATTTAACGGCCCGAAGGATGGAAATCCGTTCGTAGATGTCAACTTATCGGCAGAGTTCAAGTTAAATGACGATATCGTCAAAGTAACTGGTTTCTATGATGGTAAAGGCGTATATTGCATCCGCTTTATGCCGCACCAGACGGGCGAGTGGAAATATACTACAAAAAGCAATTCAAAAGAGCTTGACGGCAAAACGGGTGTTTTTTCCTGTGGTAATCCATCGCCAAACAATCACGGCGCGGTAAAAGTAAAAGACACATATCATTTCGTTTATGCCGATGGAAAGCCGTATTATCCCTACGGCACAACTTGCTATGCCTGGATTCACCAGACCGTAGACCTTCAGCAGCAGACCTTGAAAACTTTAGCGACCGCGCCTTTCAACAAACTGCGAATGTGTGTCTTTCCCAAGAATTACGCCTATAACAAAAATGAGCCGATGCTTTACCCCTTCGAGAAAAATGCCGAAGGCAAATTCGATTTTACACGTTTCAATCCCGAATTCTTCCATCATCTCGAACAGCGTGTCAAAGACCTTATGGAACTCGGCATCGAGGCCGACCTGATTTTATTTCACCCTTATGATGAGGGACGATGGGGATTCGACAGGATGGATTCAGAAAGCGACCGGCGATATCTGAGATACGTAACAGCTCGTCTGTCAGCATTTCGCAATGTCTGGTGGTCGATGGCAAACGAATATGATTTTATGAGGAAAAAGCCGGCCGACTGGGACGATTTCTTCCAGATTGTCCAGCAGTCGGACCCATATAATCATCCCCGCGGTGTGCACAACGGCACGAAATGGTACGACCACAAAAAATCATGGGTAACTCACGCCAGTATTCAGAGCGGCAATCTCAGCGAGGCAAAACAGTGGCGAAAAAAATATCAGAAGCCCGTTATAGACGATGAATGCCAGTATGAGGGTAACATCCGTGAGCCCTGGGGCAACATTACTGCTCAGGAGCTTGTACACCGATTCTGGCTGGGCACAGCCGCTGGCTGCTACGTTGGCCACGGTGAGACATATATTGACCCCAATGACATTTTATGGTGGTCTAAAGGAGGCGTCCTGCACGGTGAAAGCCCTCCTCGAATCGCCTTTCTGCGAAAACTCGTCGAAGAAGGGCCTCCTGTCGGCCTTGAGCCGATTGAAATCTCATGGGAATGGGACGCCTACGCCGGCGGCAAAAAGGGTAATGATTATTACCTGATTTACTTCGGTGTTCATCAGCCCAAAGTCGCCACCTTGCCCCTGCCTTCCGCCGGCCAATACAAAGTCGAAGTCATTGATACATGGAATATGGCCATTACGCCCGTCGAGGGGACATTCACCGGCAAAAAACCAATCCAGCTTCCGGGCAAACCTTATATGGCTTTGCGAATACAGAAAGCCGAGCAGTAGCGAAGTATTTAACGAGATAACTGTTTAAATAATACGGCAGGACTCCTCGCTATATACTCCACCCTTTGCGGTATTCGTAATGCAGGAAGTTATTGGCCTCCGGCACATTCGTGATTTTCATATTCTCCGGGTCCCAGAGCAGTTTCTTGTCCGGGAACCGCAGGGCAACATTGCCGAGAAGCCCGACCTGTGTCAGCAGACCGGCGTATTCGAAATTGGAACCAGTTGGTGTCCCCTTCTTGCAGGCGCGAATCCATTCCCTATGGTGCTCGTCCACTCGCGGCAGGGTCCTGGGCGGACGCTTATAATCACGCATAAAGGTCTCCGGAATCAGACGGGGACTTTCGCTGTGGCTGCTGCACATTAGTTTGCCTTTGTCGCCTTTGAATATCACGCCCCCCATCTTGTTGCCCATGCGAAGTCCCTCTTCCAGTTCCGCGGGGCGTTCAGGCGTAAGCCCGCCGTCATACCAGGTCATCTTGACCGGCGGTAAATCACCGCGGGCCGGGAACTGATAGCGGATAATGGAGGCCTGCGGATAGCTTTCATTGTTAAAGGGTTTATCCCAGGTGAAGCTGGAAACAAAAACAGAACAGGATGCCTCTACGCTGGAAGGATGTCCAAGTTTCAGGGCCATCATCACCGGGTCCATGTTGTGGCATGCCATATCGCCGATGGCGCCGGTGCCAAAATCCCACCATGCACGCCAGAGGCCGGGGGCATAGGCCGGATTGTAAGGCCGGTAAGGGGCCGGCCCCAGCCAGAGGTCCCAGTCCATAGTGCCGGGCACAGGAGCATCCGCCGGGCGTTTTGTCATTCCCTGAGGCCAGACGGCATGGGTGGTCCAGACATCCACCTCCCGCACCGCGCCGATTGCACCATCCCAAATCCATTCACACATCAATCTCATTCCCTCGCTTGAATGACCCTGATTACCCATCTGGGTAGCCACTTTGGCCTTGCGTGCTTCTTCCATCAGCTGTCGTGTCTCGAAGATGGTCTTGCAGAGCGGCTTTTCGCAATAGACGTGCTTGCCCATCCTGATGGCGGCCATGGCTGCGACGGCGTGGATATGGTCCGGAGTAGCCACAATCACCGCATCAATGTTTTTGTTCTCTTTTTCCAGCATTACGCGGAAGTCCTTGTATCGGGTTGCCTTGGGATACGCCTCAAACATCTCTTTGGCGTTTTTCTCGTCAACATCGCAGAGAGCGACGATGTTCTGTGAGGAGCAGGCCTTGATATCCGTGGCGGCCATGCCGCCCGCGCCTATACTGGCGATATTCAGTTTGTCACTGGGGGCAGTGTTTCCAACGCCACCCAGTACGTGCCGGGGCACAATGACAAAGGCCGCTGCTGCGGCTGCCGCCGCTGTCTGCTTGATGAAGGTCCGCCGTCCCAGCGCCTTGTCTGATGAAATCGTTTTGTCTGCCATATAATTCCCGTCCTTTCAAAAATACTCATATACACATTTCAGATGATAACGGACGATACCACTTTGGCCGCAAATGTCCATCAGTTCTGCTCCTGAAGTCAGAAATTTTTCAGGGGCGATTCAATTTGCAGCCGCGGGAATCAAGAATATTAAAATTCATTCAGGGCGATATCCAACAGCGCCCTTTTTTTCGGAAAAGTTTGCCCTTTTCAAAAGCTATTCCTGTGGATACACTGCTTATCAGCAATAACAATTGTTTTCACAATGGCCAACCAGAACCAAAAACAAGTGATTTTTATAAGCGCTGCCGAACCCAGCGCAGACAGGCATTGCGCCGCCCTTATACGCACTATGCGGCAGGCAAATCGGAATTTGGAATTTGTCGGCATAGGCGGCCCTAAAATGGCGGAAGCCGGCTGCACACTAATCGAAAACCCCGTCGGACGGGCCGCGATGACCTATAACGCCTTTGCGCACGTCTCTCACTATTACCGGCTGATAAAACAGGTGGCGAAGTTTCTGGCAACCAACAAACCGAATCTTGTAATTGTCTGTGATTCGCCTGCCTTCAACTTTCATATCGCAAAGGCCGCCAAAAAATCGGGCATCAAAACGCTTTTCTACGTCGCGCCGCAGCTCTGGGCCTGGGCGCCCTGGCGAATCCGCAAGCTTCGAAAATGCTGCGACAAGCTCTGCTGTCTTTTGCCTTTCGAGCAGGACTGGTTTACAAGTCGGGGTGTCCCCGCGGAATTCGTCGGCAACCCCCTGCTCGACGAACTGACCCAGTCGGATTTGAACAGGGCCAAACGTGATTACCGAAACTTCAATCCCGCCAGCGCCAGGATAGCGATTGTCCCCGGCTCAAGAACCGCCGAAGTCGGGACACTCTGGCGGCCTATGCAGCAAATCGCCATTGCCCTGCAAAAAAAATACCCCCACGCCGCCTTTACAACGGTGGCTGTTGATGAAAAAACCAGGGGCGCGCTTGATTCGACCCGTCTTATGGGATTTCGAACCGATTACTCGATTGACTCCGTATATCAGACGACAAGAAATTCCGATTTTGCTCTCGTCGCAAGCGGCAGCGCAACTTTACAGGTGGCCTCCGCCGGCTGCCCGATGGTGATTATGTATCAAACCAATCCGTCGCTGTGGCACCTGTTCGGCCGATGGTTAGTAACAACCAAATACCTGTCGCTGGTCAATATCCTCGCGGGTAAAGAGCTTGTGCCGGAGTTTATGCCTTATTTCCGTTCGATTGAGCCGATTATCGAAACGGTTAAAAACCTGCTCGAAGACAAAGCTCAGCTGGCCCAAACTAATTCCGACCTGCTGACGCTCGTCGGGCCGTTGACCTCCAAAAAAGCAAGCAGCACCGTCGCCCAAATCGCCGCATTAATGCTGGCGTTCGATAATAACAATAAAACCGCCGAAGTCCGGCAGTGATTTTAAAATAACAACCGATAATTTATCAGAAGAGTGGAGATTACAATGCTTGACCGGCAGATTCGACTTAAATCCCACACCCAATACATGGCTGAAGACATTAGCTTTAAATTCCTTAGAGTTGTTGTCGCGGGTATTCTGCTTTACGCAGTCGTGTTTCCTGTCACGGTGCATGCGTCTTCATTTTGCGGACGCTATGACACAATCAATGCTCTGGGGGGAGAATACCGCATAAACAGCAATGTCTGGGGAAGCACCCCCGGCGAACAGTGTATAGAGGCGTCCTCAACTTCAACATATTTCAGCGTAACTCATTCCACCCATAATTCAAGCGATGTGGCTGCCTACCCTTTTATTTTCAAGGGCTGCCACTGGGGCAACTGCACACAAAGCAGCGGCATGCCGCTGAAGGTTAGTGAAATATCAAGCGCTCCTTTCAGCTGGAGCATTGACACAAATAACGCCGGGGGGACATGGAACGCCTCCTATGAATCCTGGTTCAGTACAACCGGCGGCACAGAACCGAATGCCGCAGAAATTATGATTTGGATAAATTATAACGGCGGCGCAGGACCTGCCGGCTCAAAGGTTGCCACTGTAACCATTGGAGGCGCTGACTGGGATGTTTATTTCGCCGACTGGTCACATACGGCAGGGTGGTACTACATTGCCTATAAAATTACCAGCCCTGCAACCAGCGTAACTCTCGATCTCAAGGAATTCATCGATGATTCTGTGTCTCGCGGTTATATAAATACTGAATGGTATCTGGATAATATGGAGGCCGGGTTCGAAATATGGCGCGATGGCGAAGGCCTGACGAGCAATTCATTTTTTGCTTCGCCCATCAACAATTTTCCATCCGTTTCTATCACCTCACCGTCAAACAACGATACATTTATCGAAGGCGCAGATATTACTATTGACGCAAATGCTTCCGACAGCGACGGCAACGTGTCAAAAGTTGAATTTTATCAGGGCTCAACCAAGCTGGGCGAAGATACAGTTGCGCCTTATTCTTATAATTGGCAGAGCATACCCGCAGGCGACTTTAATTTAACCGCAGTGGCGAGCGATAATTACGGCACCCAAACAACATCAGTAGTCATCCATATAACAGTAGGCTCAGGCAGAATACTTCGTGAATGGTGGACCGACATTCCGGGAGACGCGGTCAACGACTTTACTTCGGATGTTAACTATCCCGATAATCCGGCCGGCAGAGGAGTGCTTGCGAGCTTGGAAGGCCCGACAGACACCAATGACAACTACGGTGACAGGATTCGAGGGTTTCTGCACCCGATAACCACGGGAGATTACACATTCTGGATTGCAAGCGACGCCAACAGCGAGCTGTGGCTCAGCGCCGATGCCGACCCCTGCAATGCCGTCCTGATTGCGTATGTACCGGGGCGGACAGAACCAAACGAGTGGGACAAATACCCCCAGCAGCAATCATTACCGATTTCGCTGACCGGCGGCGGAAAGTACTATATCGAGATATTGCACAAAGCAGGCGAAGACAGCGATAATCTATCGGTCGCATGGGAAGGGCCGGATTTGAATCAGCAGATTATTCGCGGCCTGTTTTTGTCTCCATACTTAATCAACTTCAACAGCACTATTCAAAAATGCACAGTCACCGCAGGCAAAATTCAGGGATTTGATTCTATCTCCTGTTCAGTCGCCTTCGGCGCAACCAACGCGATGTTGGATGCGGCGGACAATATAACCGTTCAGATATATTCAGGTGTTGATGACTACACGGTCTATAATCAGACTATTACGATGGAATCGTTGAGTCACTCCAAAAACATTTACAGCTACAAGCATAAAGTGCGTTCCGGCCAGCCGGGCGCTATTACCTCGCTGAAATTCGATACAGCTAAAAATACTTTTAGTATGCAGACCAAAAACACAGACCTGACCGGCCTCGGATGTCCCCTGTACCTGCTTGTCGATCTCGGCACATACGCTGCCATGGGGATAGCGGATGAAAACGCAGTCAACGGCAAAAATCTCATACCTGCTCGTCTTATGCGAACGTATAAAGACACACTTGTCGTAAACAAGGCAAAGGCCAAACACAACAGCAAAGCGTCATCCGACACGTTGTCTGTTACGGGAGATATTGCGGTGATAGACCCAAATGTCAACCTGTGTAATGAGGATGTCAACTTTATCTGGGGCGCAAAGATGTTCAGTATTCCGCCGGGGAGCTTTAACAAAACAGGGCATCTGTTTAAATGCAGCAAAGTTGTTGCTGACACCAACGGCGACACGGGACTTGTTACAGCACAGGTGGATACGGATAAGGCAACATTTACGGTATCGGTAAGTGGCGCCAGTGCGATTGACACTGCGTCGGCTTCCATACCGTTCGGCATCAGCTTTGCCGATTTCAATGAGATAGTTGTTGTTAATCGCGTTACCGGTCGCTCGTGGTAGACAAGTCAGAATACCGGTACGAAACAGAACACGACGACGGCAAACCCGGCTCCAAACTAACTCCGACCCGCTTGCGCTCGTCGGGCCGCTGACAACCAAAAAAGTCGGAAGCGTTGTTGCCCAGATAGCCGCATCAATGCTGCCCTGAATCGACAGCGTAAACCAAAAAACACTGCCGACTTAGTCCTATAAAACCGACTATTGACAACATAATCGCATACCCCATCTTAACAATCTTTGACTCCGGCTGGGTCACTTCCAATGCTTTAATATCGATACTTTTCAATCCTAATGGGCATTTTCTCGCTCGAAACGGACGAAAAACCGCATCTGCCGCGAAAAAATCACTAAAAATGGATAAGACGATAACAAAACAGTAACGTTGCGCGTTATAATAATAGGGCATACGGACGAGATACTATCAAGGCAGAGGAGGTCCCCGGGACAACAGTTTTTATCATGAGAGGAGCAATTGTGAAGAAACGTAGAAAGTGGATTATTATAACCATAGTGGCGGTTTTGGTGCTGCTGGTGATTGGCTGGCTGGCGTACAAAAGCCAAAAAGGCAAAGCCAAAGAGGAAGTGGTGCGTATTGAGGAGGTCAAGCGCGGGGATTTGACCGAGCGCGTAAGCGCAACGGGCGAGATTGAGCCAAAGGAAATGGTCCAGATAAGCGCGAGGGTGTCCGCCCGGATAATTGATATGCCCTATGACGAGGGCAATGTTGTTACCTGCGGCGACCCGACCGCGAATCCGCCCATACCCCCGTCGGTGCTGGTCAAGCTTGACGCCAAGGATTTGGAGAGCCAGTTGCGGCTGGCGGAGGCGGGCCGAAATGCGCAGGAGGCACAGACAGAAGTTGAAAAGGCGAGGATTCAGAGCAGCAAGTCGAATCTTGTGGCGCTCGCCGCAACATTGGAACAGGCGAAAAATAATCTGGCGAGAAAGGCGGGGCTGTACGAATCGCGAGACATAAGCAAGGCGGATTTTGACCTGATAAAATACAGGGTCGATGAGCTTGCGGGGCAATACGATTCGGCCAGATATAACCTGGAGGCGTCTGAAAAGAATTTAAGCGTATTGAAGTACAATTTGGAAGCGGCCGACGCGCGCATAGAAGAAGCGAAGGAAATGATGAGTTACACAACAATAAAGTCGCCAATCAACGGTTTCATAATGCGGGTTAATAACAAGGTTGGCGAAGTGGTGACGGGGACGATTAATTACCCCGGGACAGTGATAATGGAGGTATCGGACCGTTCGAAAATGCTGGTTGTGGCTCAGGTCGATGAGGCCGATGTTGGGGAGATGGAGGTTGGTCAAAGAGCGGTTGTCAGCGTGCAGGCGTTTCCAAACATAAAGTTCAGGGGCGTGGTCAACGAGATTGCGCAAAAGCACAGGTTCAGCGACAACCGGACAAGATATTACCGCACGGAAATTCTGCTTGATGACGACCCCAATGTCTCGAAACTTTATACCGGATTGACGGCGGATGTTGATATCGAGACGAGGAAACACCCCGACGTTATCACAGTGCCGAGCCAGGCGATACTGGCAAGAGAGGTTGACAGTTTACCGCTGGATATTCGCAATAAAAACGCTGAGCTTGATAAGGGCAAGAAATTCGCGACGGTCGTTTACAGGTTTATTGACGGCAAAGCCGTTGCCACACCGGTAAAGGCGGGGCAGAGCGATTTGACGCATACAATAGTTCTGGCGGGACTTAAAGAGGGCGATAAGGTTGTAGTCGGACCTTATAAGGTTCTGGATAATCTCAAGCAGGACCAGAAATTGAAAGACGAGCGGGAAGTGAAGGAAAAAAATCAAAAGGAAAAAGTAAAAGGTAAAAAGGATACCAACGACATCAATGAGCCAGCAGGCAAGTAATCCAGACGGTAAAGTTGTAATCCGGCTAAGCGCACTGAAACGATTCTACAGGGTCGGCGTGGAAGAGATACATGCGCTGGACGGCGTGGATCTGGAAGTGCGGGAAAACGAATATATCGCGGTGATGGGACATTCCGGGTCGGGCAAAAGTACGCTGATGAATGTGCTGGGGTGCTTAGACCGGGCAAGCGAAGGGGTTTATGAGCTTGACGGCGATGATGTAACGGAGCTTGCGGATTCGGAGCTGGCAAGGATACGCAACGAGCGGATTGGTTTTGTGTTTCAGTCATTTGAGCTTTTGCCACAGATGAACGCCCTGAGGAATGTCGAGATGCCCCTGCTGTATGCACAGGGCGGCTGGTTTGGCAGGGCGGCCAGGGCAAAAAAGGCGCTTGAGCGGGTTGGACTTGGCGACAGGGTTAAGCACAAGCCGAATCAGCTTTCGGGCGGCGAAAAGCAGCGTGTGGCGATTGCCAGGGCGCTGGTGTGCAACCCGAGCATACTGCTCGCCGATGAGCCGACGGGAAATTTGGATACAAAGACAAGCAACAGCATATTAGACCTCTTCGACGAGCTTCACAGGCAGGGGCAGACGATAGTGATGGTAACGCACGAATATGATGTCGCGCAGCGCACAAAGAGAATAATCAGAATGCAGGATGGTTTGATTCGCAGCGACAGGACAACGGCGGAGGACAATATACACGAACAGAAGCCGGACAAAAAGGCGGAGGAGGCAGGATGAGAAGATTGCTTGCTATGCCGCTTATGTTCATCCGGCTTGTTTATCAGAGCGTCTATCTCGCTCTTGGGCAGATATGGGCCAACAAGACAAGGTCGGTACTTACGACGATTGGAATAGTTATCGGCGTCGCATCTGTAACGGCGGTGATAGCGGCATTGACGGGCCTCAAGGCGAAAATCCTCAGCCAGGTCGAAACATTCGGCAGCAACACAATAATAGTTCAGCCACAACTGCCGGACAAGGGACTTAAACGCACCCTGACGTGGTGGGACATAAGGTTTAAGCAGAAAGAATTTGAAGGACTTTTGGAACATTGCCCGTCACTGGAGCGATACACGAGGATAAGCGAGGCCGGGCAGTACACGGTTAAATACGGCGAGAAGTCGGTGCAGAACGCTCACGTTTACGGTGTGGAGCCGGCGTGGCATCCGATTGAGCACAGACCAATTTTAATAGGTCGTGAATTATCGGATATAGACACGGGGCGGATGGTGTGCCTCATTGAGCCGGAGCTTCGTGACAAACTTGGATTCGACAAGGACTGCATAGGCGAAACGATTCGAATAGGATCCAGAAATTTCCGTATAATCGGGGTTATTGAAAAACGCAACGATATTCAATTCGGCGGCGGGGGGCAGGAGCGATACGAAATAATTATTCCTTTCGATGCCGCTTCAAAATTCCAGAGGGAATTCTGGGTGTGGGCGTTTGCCGAGGCCAAGTCGGCAGATGTCCTCGAAGAAGGGGTGGGAGAGTTGAAATTCTTCTTCCGCCGGGGGAGACACCTGAGTCCGGACGAGCCGGATACCTTCAGGGTTGACTCCCTGAAAAGCGCAATACAGACATTCAATAATATATCGATGGTGGTAACACTGGTCGCCGGCGGGATAGTCGGCATTTCACTTTTGGTCGGCGGAGTCGGCATTATGAACATAATGCTCGTCTCGATATCGGAGCGGACAAAGGAAATTGGCCTGCGCAAAGCCGTCGGCGCAAAGAAGTCCGCGATACTGACGCAATTTTTAATTGAGGCGATAATACTGTGCTTCGTGGGCGGACTTGTCGGAGTGGGGGTTGGATGGGGTCTGACTTTTGTGATAGCACATTCGAATGCGCTGCTGGCAAAGACATATATACCGGCCTGGGCGATAGCCCTGTCGTTTGGTTTTGCGGGGACAGTAGGAATAGTATTCGGAATGTTCCCGGCGATAAAGGCGGCGAGATTGGACCCCATAGAGGCATTGAGACATGAATAAAATCGGAAGACAGATAACAGAAGACAGAAGACGGAAAACGAAAATCAGATGGTCTGCCATCTGTCCTCTGTTCTCTGTCATCTGTCTTCTGGCTATCGCCGGTTGCGAGGAATTTACGAAAGAGGAAGATTTTCTCGATGTAAAGGTAAAGCCGGAGCAAACCAGGGCCGTTGATACGCTGAATCTCACCGCCAAAGCGGACGCAAACGATGGAATAGACATAAATAAGCCGGCGGAAAAAGAGATAACGCTGAGCATTGAGCAGTGCCGGGCGATGACGCTGAAGAATAATCTGGATTTGAAGGTCCAGTTGATAGAACCGACGATAGCGGCTAAGCAGGTAAACGCGGAAGAGGCGAAGTTCGAATCGTCATTTTTCACGAATTTAACTTACGGTAATATAGACCAGCCGTCGGTTGTAGTTAACCAAGCACAGAAATATAAAAGCCAAACGGCCGACCTTGGGGTTCAGGTCCCATTGCGGACAGGCGGAACAGCGAACTTTGACCTTGCGGATAATCGCACCAACATTTCCGTTGGGGACTATAGCGCGGTAAGTTATACGCCGGCAACAACGTTTTCGATAAGTCAGCCACTGCTGCGAGGCGCCGGTAAGCGTGTGAATACATATTCGATAAGGGTTCTCGAATACCAGAGGCAGATAACCGATGCGATGACAAAGTTAGAGGTGATACGCGTTTTAGCCAATGCCGACCGCGGATACTGGCGGTTGTATGCGGCAAGAAAAGAGTTTGAGGTTCGTCAGCAGGAATACGAGTCAGCACAGGCGCAGTTGGCGCAGACGCGGAGAATGGTGCTGCTTGGTGAAAAGGCGGCAGTGGAAGAGACACGGTCGGAAGCAGGAGTTGCGGAGCGGTTAGACGGAATAATCACGGCAAAAAAGGCGATGGAGGATAGACAGAGAGAGCTGAAACAGATAATGAATGAAGCGGGCATGGGCATTAACTCGCCTGTGCTGGTAGTTCCGATGACTGAGCCGGACCCTGTGCGATACGAGATAGATAAAGAGTGGCTGTCGGCATCCGCGGTGGAGAACCGGATGGAGATGCTGGAAGTGGAACTGCAGCTCGCGCAGGATTCAAGCACGGTGGATTATCGTAAGAATCAGACGCTGCCTTTGGTTGCGCTGGACTATACCTACAATATGAACGGTATTGGTGCAGCGAGGGGCGACGCATACGATATGATGTTCAACAGGGTTTCTGAAAGCCACAGGGTGGGGATGAGTTTGATAGTGCCTCTGGGTAACGAGGCGGCGAAGAACCGGCTTCTTGAGGCGCAATATCGCAAAAGGCAGCGATTATTAACCAAAGAGAATCGGCGGATACAAATAGAGATGGAGGTTCTCGGTGCGATAGAGCAGCTTGAGGCGAACTGGCAAAGTATTCTGGCGGGCAGACAGAATTCAATTTTAGCGGGTCGGCTGTATGAGGCGGAGAAAAGACAGTTTGTGGTGGGGCTTCGCACGGCTACAGATGTGCTTGACGCCCAGGCAAAATTCGCGAACGCCCAGAGCACCGAGATTCGAGCGTTGACCGAATACCAGATAGCGCAGGTTGACCTGGCATACGCGACCGGGACGCTTTTGGGTGCGGCGAAGGTCCGCTGGGAGCCGATTGTGCCGCAACTGGATATTGCAGCGGGACAGTAAGGGGGCAGAGGAGGTCTTGATTTTTGGCGTAAATATGATTATAATGACGTATTCGCCATCGTATCGAAGAGTATGGTATGGAAGCGTCGCGTAATTGTACTGGCGCTTCACGGGTGGCAGATTATCGCTGGTCAAAACATCGTGGAGCGATACAGAATGACGCGTCTGTTACGCAAATTATCAGGTGGTGTTGCCGGGGAAAGAAACATAAGCTTATTGTTCTTTGCCCTGTATTATCTGTATTTGTGGCTTGCGGTTGACCTCCGGTTAGTATATCACGACGGGGGAGCCGTCATGAACTTCCCTGTTTTTTATCGAGGGTGGGATTTTTTCGGGAGATTCACATCTTATCCCGGCGGGATTGTTGATTATACAAGTACGTTTTTTGCGCAATTTTTCCATGTCGGGTGGGCTGGGCCGCTGGTTGCTACGGCGCAGGCATGGCTGCTGTGGCTTTTGGCCTCGTCGATTATGAGGATTGTGTGCGGTCGTAGTTATAAAGTCGTTTCTTTTGCATTCCCCATTTTGCTGCTGGGTTATTACGCCAAATATAAATATCCTTTTGGCGTGGCGATGACCGTTCTGGCAGCGATGTGCTTTACGCGTTTGTATATGTCGACCTCGTCGAAGGGCGGCATTGTGAGGTTACTGGTCTTTTCGCTCCTATCGGTAATTCTTTACGCAATTGCGGGGGTCGGCTATCTGCTGTTCATAACGGTCTGCGGATTGTATGAATTGCTTTTCAGGCGTCGTTCTGCAATGGCGCTGGCATTTTTACTGGGCGGTTTGACAATTACGTATATCGAAGGGAAGGCCGTTTTTAATTGGGGCGCCACCAGCTTTTTCAGTTATTTTATGCCAAGCTCTTATATAGAGGACAAGGCTGTATTTCTGTTAATATGCATATACATATTGTATCTTTTATTGCCGCTGACATTGGTTTACCTGCGGATTGAGCCGTCGCTTAGGGGGCTCCTGCGCGGCTGGACCTATCGGATAACGGCACCGTTCGCCGGAAAATTTCGGGTAATACCCTCCCCGTTGGTTGCTATTGCTGTGGCGGCGGTGGTCAGTTTCTTTTGCCACAACAAAGCATTACAAACAGAGATAACGGCTAGTTACTATAGTTGCAACGGTATGTGGGGTAAGGTGCTTGATATCACCCCCCGTAACTCGAAGATTACAGCGGTAAACTATCTGGCTGACCTTGCTTTGTATAAGACCGGCCGGTTGCCACAGGATATGTTCAGATACGGGCAGCATGCCGACATACTGGTAGTGACTAATGAAACAGTAAGCAACCCCGTGGTCTGGTGGCGGCTGTTCGATACTTACATCGAACTGGGTCATGTGAACATGGCGGAACACATGCTTATTCTGGCAATGGATACTTACGGAGAACGACCCCTGTTTCTAAAACGGCTGGCTTTGATAAATATGGTCAAGAACAACATCGGTGCAGCCCGTGTGTATCTTAAATCGTTGAGCCGAACCCTGTTTGATGCGGATTGGGCTAAGGTATATCTGAAAAAAATCGAGTGCGACCCAAACCTGTTGACGGATGAACAGATTCAACACCTGCGCAGTATCATGACGGAGAAAGACAGGGATTTTAAATTTTTGAAAGAGGAATTTTATCAGGACCTTCTCGCCGGGAACAAACATAATAAAATGGCCTTTGAGTATCTTGCGGCGTACTATTTGCTGGTGGGGGGGCAGTCCGACAAGTTCATGGGACTTATGAACCGTTTGGATGATTTTGATTACTCCGGGATTCCTCGGGTGTATGAAGAGGCGATATTATTCTACAACTTTAAGACAAAAAAGAACTTTAAGGTGCCGGGTCGCGAAATCAGCAAGGAATCACGCGAACGTTTTGATGGTTTTCGCTATGTTTTCCTTAAGCAGTATGGAGGAAATCAGGGTCTCGCTTTAGATGAGCTGGCGAAGAATTACGGAGACAGTTACCTTTTCTATAGTCTTTACGGCTATTCAGGAATGAAGAAGTGAGAAAAAACGCAATAGTTTTTTGTTTTGTGCTGTTGGTGGTATTGCTGGCAGCGACGATGGTCAATGGTTTGCGCGGTCGCGCCTTCAAGATTGACAAGTATCTCTCAGGCGGGCGTCCGCCGAGTATATATCCCGATTATAGCTCCACGGTCGTCCCGCCTAATATTGCGCCCCTTAATTTTATGGTGCAGGAGAAGGGCAATGATTATTTTGTCAGGATTTATTCCGCGAAGGGCGAACCAATCGAGATTTGCAGCCGGTCACCAAAGATTGTGATTCCGCCAGGTTCATGGCACGATTTACTTGGCAAAAACAAGGCAGGTGTGGTGAATCTTGATATTTTTGTCAAAACAAAGGATGCGTCCTGGGTAAAGTTTAACACGATAACCAGCAAAATTGCCGCTGAGGACATAGACGGATACTTAGTGTACAGGAGAATGCATCCGACGCATACGCAGACAAAAGGGCGAATTGCCATTTGTCAGCGCAACCTTGGAAATTTCGATGAGTCGATTATATTCGATAACCGCGGCTTCTCAATCCAGTGCATAAACTGTCATACTTTTTGTCAGAATAGGCCTGACAAAATGTTGATGGGGATCCGCGGCAATAAGAGGCAGGCTAAGACGCTGCTGATAGAAGGCCGAACCGCTAGTAAACTTGACGCGAAGTTCGGCTATACTACGTGGCATCCCAGCGGCAAACTCGCCGTATATTCCGTCAATAACCTGCCTATGTTTTTCCATACCGCCAGAAACGAGGTCCGTGATACCTTCGACTTAGATTCCGATTTGGCGGTTTTTGACGTTAATTCAAAAACGGTGAAAATGCCGCCTGGCATTTCGAAAAAAGACCTGCTGGAAAACTGGCCCTGCTGGTCCGCAGATGGGCGTTATTTGTACTTTTGCGTAGCACCTAAAATTCCTGTAGAGCATTTTCCCCCGTCCGGATATGAAAAGGTAAAATACGACCTTGTCCGCATCAGTTACGATATCGAGCAGGACAAATGGGGCGAAACGGAAACGGTGCTTTCATCCAAAGACACGGGATTGAGTATCGCGATGCCGCGGGTCAGCCCTGATGGGCGATGGCTTTTGTTTTGTATGTGTGAATACGGATATTTTCCGACGTGGCAGCAGAGCAGCGACTTGTACATAATGGATTTGAAGACGGCACAGGAGTCAGGCCGGTATGAGTATCGTCGGCTTGATATCAGCAGCGACCAGAGTGAGAGTTGGCACTGCTGGTCCAGTAACAGCCGGTGGATTGTCTTCAGCAGCAAGAAGGAACAAGGTGTGTTCACAAGATGCCTTCTCAGTTATGTGGATGAGAACGGCAAGGCATACAAACCGCTGATACTTCCCCAGAAAGATCCGGAATACTACGATTACTGTTTAGAGGCGTTTAATACACCGGAATTTGTGACAGGCCCGATTCCGGTCAGTAAAGACAAGCTTATACCGTTGGTAATCAGCCCTGATGAGATTTCCCTGAAAGTACCAATAACTACGTCGACGACGAAAACCGACAAGAACCAGCAGATGGGGCAAGACCAGCAGCGTGAGTAAAATACAAGGTCCTATAGCAAAACCCCGTATTTTCTGTTTTTGCGTTTTCAGGCCTGCGGGGCGGGAAACATCAAGATTTATAACAAGTGTTGCTTAGCTGTAAACGATATGATAGAAGAACGGGTCTTTTATTATCGCAGTGGAAATTTTAGCACAAAAGGATGATATGTCTGCTATGGTAGATACACGTAAGGTTCGGGGATTATCGGCGACCGAGATATATATCTCGGCTGAGCCGGCGGATTCTGTAACTTCGCAGGGACAGATTGAGGAATTATTCGCGGCGATTGGTGATATATTAAACAAGGAAAACGCGAGTATCCTTCATGAGCGAATCTTTACCGTTGAAGAAGCGGTGAATAAAGTGTCAGCGGCGAGGCGGGGTGCATACGGCAAAATGGACGATGGCGTTGCGCCGAGCTTGCTGATTGGCAGCAGGGGACACAGCGGATTGATATCGGGAGTGCAGGTTCACGCCGTGGCCGGTTCGAATAAGCCGGAGCCAATTATGCTTGACGGCGAAACGTGCGGCCGGGTGTTAAAGTCACCGGGATTGACTTACCTTACGCTTTCCGGGATAGCCGGGGGCAAATCGGGCGGTCGCGTCAAACAGGCGAGGGAAATGTTAGAGAAAGGTGAATCGGCACTTAAGCAATTCGGCGGGGATTTTATATGTGTGCCGCGAACATGGATGTGGCTGGGTGATATCCTTTCGTGGTACGGCGAATTCAACGCTGTACGAAATCAATTTTTTACGGAACGTGGACTGATTGGCAAAGGCAGCCGGCAATCGATGCCTGCCAGCACAGGCATCGGACTCGGACTTGGAGGAAGCAAACAATTCGGGATGGACCTTACGGCGGTTATAGCGCCGAAGGACTCGATTGAGTTTTTGGGCGCGATTGGCAGACAACAATGTGCGCTTAATTATGGCTCGGCGTTTTCGCGTGCGTCGCAGGCGAATAGTCCCGCGGGTAAAACAGTGTTTGTATCGGGGACGGCGTCGATAGACGCCAAAGGAACGACGACACATATCGGAGATGCAAGGGGACAAATCGAAACGACTATTGAGAACGTAAGAGCGGTATTGCGGGATATGAATTGCGGGGATGGCGACGTGGTTCAGACCGTTGCGTATTGCAAAACGACCATGGAAGAGGGCATTTTCCAGGAGTTCAAAAGCCGGATTGACTGGCCGTGGGTAACGGTGATTGGCGACATTTGCAGAGACGACCTTTTATTTGAAATTGAAGCCGCGGCGATGCCACAGGCAAAGCGGTGATAGGGTAACCGTTGAAATTGAGCGGAGGCTTAATCGTAACGCCTTCTAAAATAAGGACTTACAAGTTAATAAAAAATTTACAAAAAACAGGCGAAATTGCTTGCAAAAGAAGCCGGAATTAGCGTATAATAGGGGTTGAAAAGTGAATAGTTCTTTTCTTCCAATAAGGTTTTGGTTTCTGTAGGGCAGCGGAAATTTAAATAACTGTGTAATATTTTACCACTGTCTTACAATGGCCGGAGTGAATAACTCCGGCCTTTTTTATTTGATAAATATCCTGCGGTCGATAATTCGGTTTACGGCCAGAGTACTATAGTCCTCCACTCCTGCCCCAGGATTGCGAAATCCTTGAAATCTATGAAACGGTCATTATTAAGGTCTGACAGCTGGAGAAGTATCGAATCTGGTGGATTATAAGTGAGCCACTCTTGCGCCATTATCATCAGGTCATTGAAATCCACATCGCAATCACCGTCAAAGTCAGCCGTTGGACCGAATTCCGGAACGCATGTCGCAGCGTACAGCCGGATATTGTCGAACATCACGTTGCCGTCGCCGCCGAAATCCCAATTGTTGCCTCTGATACCAAAACCTATGGCGAAGCCGGTTATCGCTTCCATGTTTACAGGAAGTGGAGCACCTGCGGCGTTGATGTCGGTGAGACGACTGTACCACGATGTCCAGATGGTGACCTGCGCAGCATTGGGATCTGGATTATAGTAAACGCTTACATTACCCGTTGTATCTTCAATTGCCACATACATCCTGTCATAAACCTCGTCCGCCGCATTAGTCGCCGCTCCGAGATAATCGATTCGCAATGCCTCAGGTGCGGGAGAAAGAACGCCGCCGCCTGTAAAACTGGTGCCTCCGCTGTACGGACGTCTGGCCTCCGAGAAGGCCATGCCCCCTGGCGCCGTGCCGCTGTTGTTATATGTATATCGCAGATACTTCCCGGTTGCATCTCGTACTAAACCGCGTCTGGCATTGCCGGTTCTCACAGGGGAGCCGTCATCGGTAATCACATAACCATCCGGCCAGTTGACGTTTACATCGTTGGTGCTGTTGTAATCCTCAAAGTCGTCGATGTTGGCGTACTGATTAGGAGTAAATTTCCAGACGGGGCCGTACCACGTCGTGCTGCCGTTAACTTCATCGACGCACCAGTAATAGGTAGTTCCGGGAACTAAAGTGAAGGCGCCAGCCATGTTCGCAAGAGAATATGTTGTACCGGTCTGCTGGCCTCTGTACCTGCTGTCCGTAGGCCTTGGGAATATTGGGTTGGCGAGAATGCCTCCGTTTGCGACTGTGGTGAAGTAAACTCTGTGTCCATTGGTGCTGGCTGCCCAGTCGCCCGGCGTCCAGCTTAACTGCAATGGTTCACTTAACGCAGCAGCTCCATTTACCGGCACTGGATTATATGCCCCGCCGTCATGGGTCGTGAATTCCCAGACAAGACCTTCTGCTATCACGTCACTGTCGTTTGTCTCGTCGATTCTCCAGTAGTAATTGCCTCCTATGGTAAAAGGTCCTGGGATAGTCCAGGTGTACGGGTCATTGTTCACGTCATATCTCGTGCCCTTGTATTCCGCCGATGCTGTTGTTGCTGAACCCACCGAAGCGGCGCTTATCCCGAAATACACATCGTGTTGTTTCGCCAAATCGCCCGGCTGCCAGCTAAGCGTAATACTGTTGGTGTCTTGGTAACGCACATTCACTGCGTTGTTTGCCGGCTGGGGCCCCCAAGCGACATTGAAATTATTGGTGCCTGTGAGTGTTGTCCAGGTGCCGTCATAAACCGGAACACCGAGAACACCTCCGCGTATGCAGACAATCCGGCCGTTCGTAATATAACCGTTCAGTTCGGCAACGTGATTGCCTTTTAGTTTCAGCGTCCCGCCGTTGACGTTAATCCGGTTTTCCGGCCTATCCTGACAAAAGACAAAGTTCGGGTCGGTGGTGCATTCCAGTGTTCCGCCGTAAAGATTTACATCGCCGTAATAAATCGCGATTCTTGGGACACTGACAAGCCCGCCATACATATTCAAAATGCCGTATGAATCACCGTAAGTGCTTGAACCGCCGCCGACGGCTATTCCACATAAGTTAGTCGAATTGGCCGGGCTTGGAGTTCTAACCGTGCCTCCATAAACATTGACAATAGCTCTGCTGACGAGAGTTTCCCCGCCCAACCTTGAGTCATAGTTAGATTGCGCGTTTATTTGTAGTGCAGCGCCAAAATTTACATCAAGTGCGGTTTCTAATACCGTCACGACAGTGTCCTGTGCGCCCCAGGTAGTCGGGGCCCAGGGATTCAGTGAAAGCATAGCTGCCGCAGCGTTGACGCAACTTCCCATTCCGATTCTCGGCCCCGGCTGGCTCGGAAGAACACAACAGTAATTGTTTCCGCCCGGAGAACCAGGGGGAGGAATTGGAGGAAAACTTCCTTCCTGACCCCAGTTGACTGGATTACACCAGTCGCCGTCGCCGGCTGCGCCGGTCCATACTAACTGGTTATCCCAGGGAAATTCCGCCGCAAGAACAGTTGGAAAGTGATTTACCATCAGAAGACATACAAAAACAATGATTGAACGAATTAGGCGTGCGGTTGACATTGGCTACCTCCTAAAAATCTTCATATAAGGCCTCTCCAAAGCAAATCAGGCAACACCGAATGCCCCCTCGCATCCAGTCCCAATTGTCTTAATACATACTGTATAGATATGGGCTGAATTTGTCAAGAAAATCGTGTTTTTTTTGATTTGAGATTGGATTTGCCTAAATACCTGCAAATGCGGAGGTTGCGAGCGATAGAAATGCGAGGAAAAACCGGCGTCCCGGTAGTTTTTAGCAGGGGCCGCTTGCGCTGATGTGGGCGGCCAGAAGGATGTGTCTGAGCCGGTCAACGTTTAGCTGATTTAGATAATCTTCGGTGAAATCCAGCTTGAAACGGCCGTGGAAATCTTTGATGCGTCTTTTAAGCTCGTCCCTGTTAAGGGCCGCGATTGAGGTTGCCGTCTGTTCAAAAAATTCTTTCGAAGCCATATATCACCTTTTATTACTACGACGCACTTGCGAAACCGGGCCAACAATTCCGCCATAGGCGGACAGGTTTCGTATCGACGGGGCAATGGCGTCACTTTCGCGGGAATTGACTCTTTGCGTCGAAACCGTTGAAATCCGCCTGTGATTGTGAAAAAAAATAGTATGCGATTTGCGTATGGTCTGATAAGTTTCTGGTATGAAGACCGAAGAACTGGATTATTACCTGCCGGAAGAGCTGATTGCCCAGCAGCCGGCGAAAAACCGCGAGCACTCCCGCCTGCTGGTTTTGGACCGGCAAAATGGGTCTCTAACCGACACCAGGTTTGACAAAATCGGGGAATTTCTGCGTAACGGCGACTGCCTTGTCTTAAACGATACAAAGGTGCTGGCTGCGCGTTTCTTCGCGAAACGCCAGACGGGCGGCTCGCTCGAAGGGCTGTTTTTGAATCAACAGGATAAAGGCCTCTGGGAAGTAATGCTCAAAGGCCTCGGCAAAGTCAAAACTGGGGAATACATCCGGCTCAAGGATATCAAAGGCGGCGATTTTTGTCGCGCGGAAGTAATTGAGAAAAAAAACGACGGTAAGTGCCTTCTGAAAATCGAAGCCGAATCGTCGGCTGAAAAAATGCTTCAAAAAATCGGCTTTCCCCCCCTGCCGCCGTATATCAGGCGCGACACCGATTTGCGCCAGGCCGCCAGAGACAGGCAAAGATACCAGACGGTTTACGCTCGCAATCTGGGGGCGGTGGCCGCGCCGACGGCCGGGTTGCATTTCACCAAAAAGTTGATTGCGACGCTCAAAACGCGGGGCGTTGAATTAGCATACGTTACACTGGCCGTGGGCGAGGGGACATTCAAGCCCGTAACCGCCGAAACGCTCGAAGAACATCAGATACACCAGGAACAATTCAGCATCGACGAAAGAAACGCAGGCGTAATAAATAAAACCAGGGGAAAAGGCGCCAGGATAATCGCCGTCGGGACAACCGCGGTCCGCGTTCTTGAAACCGCGGGCGCACAGGGACAACTGTCCGCAATCACCGGCGCAACTCGCCTGTTTATCAAACCGGGATACAAATTCAGAATGGTTGACGGTATGGTAACAAATTTTCACCTTCCCAAATCGACGCTGCTCGCTCTTATCGGCGCTTTCGCCGGTCTTGATACGATACTCGCCGCCTACACACACGCCATCGATATGCGATACCGTTTTTACTCCTACGGCGACGCGATGCTAATAATTTGACATTCGACGCTGATGGGGTTATATATTCGGGCAAGGCAATATCGAATAATGGATTATCGTATAAGCAGGAGTTTAAAAATGAAAAAGAGAATTCTGATTGGCGCGGTTTTTACGGCGGTTACAATTTATGTGAGCGGTTGCTGCGAAATGAAATGTTGTGCGAATAAATGTAAGGAGCCAGGAAAAATGAGTGTTAAAGTCCAACCTTTTGGCAAAACACAGGACGGTCAGCAAGTTGATATCGTTACACTGACAAACGACAAGTGCCTTACGGCCAAAATAATGACCTACGGCGGAATCATCGTCTCATTTGAGGCGCCGGATAGAAACGGAAAGACCGGAGATATTGTCCTCGGATTCGATAGTCTGGACGGGTATCTCAAGGGGCACCCGTATTTCAGCGCGATAATCGGTCGCTACGGCAACCGTATCGCCAAGGGGAAGTTTACCCTGGACGGCAAAGAATATACGCTTGCAGTAAACAACGGAGAGAATTCTTTGCACGGCGGATTAGTCGGCTTTGATAAAGTCGTCTGGAAGATTGAAAAGGCAGAAGTAAAGGGCGGCAAAGCCGAATTGAAACTCAGCTACACCAGCAAAGACGGCGAGGAGGGCTTCCCCGGCAATCTCAAGTGCGTCGTTACTTATACCCTTACATCGGATAATAAACTGGAAATGAAATATGAGGCGACAACGGATAAACCCACCGTCGTGAACATGACGAACCACGCGTATTGGAACCTCGCGGGCGCCGGCAGCGGCGACGTCCTTGGCCACGAGTTGATGATAAACGCCGACAAATACACCCCCGTTGATAAAGGCCTCATAACGACCGGAGAGCTTAAAGATGTGAAGGATACCCCGTTTGATTTCACAAAAACGATGACGATTGGCGCCAGAATAAAACAGATTGATATCGGCGGCTATGACCACAATTACGCGCTCAACGGCAAACCGGGAAAAATGAAGCTCGCCGCTAAAGTGTATGACCCGACAAGCGGGCGGGCGATGGAAATACAGACAACCGAGCCGGGAATTCAGTTCTACAGTGCTATCGGGCTTGATGGTTCGCTTAAGGGCAAGGACGGCAAGGCCTATAACAAATTCGGCGCGTTATGCCTCGAAACGCAGCATTATCCCGATTCGCCCAATAAGCCGATGTTCCCATCGACCGTTTTGCGGCCGGGTGAAAAATACGAAACGATTACGATACACACGTTCTCGACAAAATAAACTGTTGCCGGGTTTTTATTTAGATTCGTAGTTGCCGGATTTGCGGAAAACCGATCCCGCAGTTTCTGCCGTCTGCAGCGCTTTCGACAGGTCGTTGTTCACAAACAGCCGCCCGTCATCTACATAAGCCGCCTGCAGGAAAACCCATGTCCCTTCTGCAGCTCTGCAATTTCGAACCGTCGCGCCGTTTATCTTTTCGAGAACAATAGCCCCCCTGTTGTCGCCGGTATGCGCCTGCCTGCCGATAAATCCGTCGATTTCAACGTCGCTTGAATTTTCGCAGAATATGCTGTTGCTGAAATACTCAGGCAGTCCTTCTTCCCATTCGGTTTCGAATCCTCTGATTTTCAGCCCCGCGACGTTTGAGCAGTAAATCGCCGGTATATCGTGCCTGAATTGCGCGGTAGCCAAATCGCCGCTCGTCCGCAAATCAAAATTCCCGCCGTATGATGCGCTCAGCGGACCATTTTTTATTTTTACTTTGACGTTGTCGAAAGCGAGGTCTTTGATGACGCTGTCTTTGCTTCCCCACACAACGATGCCGCTTTCGGATTCCGCGAGGATATTTGAAAAGCGAACATTTTTAATCTGGCCAAGTTTTTTAATGTCCGCAGCATTGGCCAGGGCGGAAACCTGTATCGGCTCACCATGTCCCCACCAATGACCCGTGTGCAGGCGCGTTTGAATAATAATATTAGAGAACAGAACATTTTCCACCGACGCCTCGTCGCGGACGTTGACCAGCAGACCGCGATTTGATTCGCGGATGATGATATTTGAAAACGTGCAGTTTTTAATGTCCCCGCCAGTATAACCTACACGAAGCGCTGCTGACCGTGACTGCAGCGTGCAGTTGGTGACAGTTATGTTTTCCGTTTTGCCCGGGCCAAGAGGGTCGCCGCCGAGAATCTGGTAATGGCGAGGGTCGCCTACAGAGCTAATTGCGATGGAGTCATCGCCGGCGGAAATTTCGCAATCGCTGATACGAACATTGGAGCAGGAAGTCAGGTCAATCCCGTCGTTATTCGGCACTACAAGCGGATTATCTATATGAACGCCCGAAATAACGGCGTCTATGCAGCGATCAAGATGGACCGTCCACAGTGGTGCGTCTGTTATTGTAATATCGCGAATCAGCACATTTTTACACTGCGAAAACGCGACAAGCCGGCCAGGTCTTTCATAAGGAATCACGGGACCATCCTCTGTGCCGAATTTCGGTGCCATATATTCTTTACCCTGCCGGGTAAATTTCGGGTCAAAATCACCGTAGTTCCCACTGCCCGCGAGGGTCTTTTTCATATCCATAAATTTAACACCGCTGCCGTCGATTACTCCACGGCCGGCAATTGCGATGTTTTCAACTTTTGTCGCTGATATCAAGCCGTATCTTTGACCGTTGATGATGTAGTCGTTGAGGTCTGCGCTGCCTTTGAGAACCGCGCCGGCTTCAAGGTGCAGAGTGGTATTGGCGTACATCCGTATCGGCCCGGTGCGGAATGTCCCCGGCGGGACTATCGCGGTGCCGCCGCCCGACTTTGCGCAGGCGGACAGGGCCTTGTTAATCGAGGCGGTATTGAGCGTCTTTGCGTCACCCACTGCGCCATAGTCGGTTATTACAAAGGTGCCGGACGTATTCTTGGCGCAGGAACTCAGGCCAAACGCGGATATTATTGCCGCCGACAGCAAAATAATTTTACGAAGGCACATATTCCCTCACGCAAGATAGATTTTATCTCCGGGTTTTATTACAGGTGTCTTATCGCGTTTTTTAATGACGTCTTCTCTTGTCAGGGCAAAGCTCGGTGCAATCTCGATAACGCAATCGGGCGAGCCGTCCGGTTTTCTGGGAATCTTCACGCCCGCCGATTCGAGCCAGACGGCCGCGCGGTCAACCATCATTTGCCTCGCGGTCTGGGCACTATCAACACCCGTAGCGTTTTTGGTCGGGGCAAATTCTTCGCTGCGAAGAGTTTGCAGGATAATCGACTTTTTGCATAGCGGCAGTGCGTCAAAGACAAAGCTCTCGAGTTTAACGCCGTTCGGCTCTTTTGGTTCAACGCGCTGTCCCTTATCATTTATATGGGAAATTTTCTTTACCGCCCTGTGCATCGGCAGAACAAATCCGTGATTGTTAAGCCGGTCAACAAAATCGACGCTTATGATGTGGATGGCGATACTGCCAAGCTCGAAAACCAGCGACCCGTCCGGATTTTTCTTTTCCGCAAGCTCGTCCGGCAAATCACTGTATTCAATGACTGTAACTTTCCCGTCGGCTAAACAGAAATTGCCGAGTTTCTCAAACGGGCCTGTTTTAACCAGCGCCTTCGAGGACATCTCCGCGCCGTCGAGGGCGTGCAGGCCGATGAACAGCGGGTCAAAAATATTGATGAGGGGATTATCAACCTGCCAGTAGCTTATGAACTCGACGCCGCGCTTTTTCATATCAGCCAGCGCGCCGCTGTTGTACAGCGCGCGCAAGCTGCCCCCGTGACCATCGGGCGAGGTGGCAATCGCGCCGATGTCGGCAAGCAGGATTTTGCCGTCTAAAGAAAAATTGGGCAGCGTTCCCTGCTGAAATATGAATACGTCTTTTTTATTCAATCCGTAATAATTGTTGGCGGAAAAAATATCCAGCGTCTGCTGATGATTAAGAGGACTGGTCATAATATACCAGGGACAGCAGGTATGGTAATTTTCACAGGCGGCCGAAATGTCCTCCGCGAAAATCTGGAACAGCGTCTTATTCTTGACCGGGCTTATGGGAAAGTTTCCTTTCGGCCCGTCGAAACCCAGCCGCGTCCCCTGCCCGCCGGCAACTACAAACGCCGCGACCTTGCCCTGCGAAATCAGCTTGTCACCCAGTTGTCGCGCCTCGTCGTATTTTCCTCGCTGGCCGGTATCGCCCGGCTGATGGGCATAAAACGGGGCAGGCAAGAGCTTGACGGGCAGCTTGAAAGGGGCGGCGTTCATAACAAACTCCGCCCGCCAGCGATCTAACTGGACAAAGTCCAATTGGCCAATCTGGGCGAGAAGCCCTTCCTGCCTGGCTGGGTCAAGCCGGCCCCAGAAGGTCAAAAGATGGGTCTGTCCATATTTTTTTAGGACTTTCTGAAGATTTTGAAGCTCGCTTTGGTCAGTCATAGGCCTTTTCCAATGTCAAAAACGCCATTTATAAGGTATCAGACCGAAATTTTCAAGGGATATAGCATTTTTTGCCGAAAACCCTCTTGACAATAGTATGGGGCGGCACTATACTAAAAATAGAGTAAGGTAGGCAGGCAAGTAAAGTTAATATCATAATGTTGGCCGTAATCATAAATTGTTACCTACCAAATATAGTAACCTGCCTATAAGAAGTGGTTTTGCCTCGCTTAACTTGAATTGGCGGCATTTCAAGTCAAGGTTAGGGCAACCAACAAGTCCTATAAAATCTGGTCTAAAAAGGGTTTTTGCCGGCTGATTCCGAGCGAAATAGTTTAACAGTGAGATTCGCGGGGAATTACGGAGTGTTTTGTAGTAGAGAGCAGGTTGCATTAATCCGTCTGAAAACATGTTCAATTGTGCTTAGGATGGCCGGTTAGCGAATCTCAAAATGTGTAAAGGAGAATACAAATGAAAAAGAAAGGTTTTACGTTGGTCGAGCTGCTGGTCGTCATAGCGATCATAGCTCTGCTGATGGGTATCCTGATGCCGGCTCTGGCAAGGGTCAGGATGATTGCCAACCGTATGGTCTGCGGGGCAAACCTGTCGGGCATAGGCAAGGCGCTGCTGCTGTATGCAGGCGACTCTGCGGAGGCGTACCCGATGCCGGGTAGTTGCTCAGCCCCCGTAAGTTACGCCACGGTAGGCCGCATTGATGCTACTTATTGGGACGGTCGCTCCAGCGATTTGAAACTGGCTTTCACGGGGCCGGGATCGGGGACTACTGGTGGTGGCCGTGCAACCATCGGTTCACTGCTCTATATGCTCATAAAATATGAGGACGTCTCGCCAAAACAGTTTAACTGCAAGGGCGACTCCGGCGCTTCGGTTTTCAAGCTCACAGACGCCTTCCAAGTTCCGACAACTCAGACCGACGTGACCAAGGCCTATGATTTCGGTGATAGACCAGGCAAGTATAACAGCTATGCCTACCATTTCCCCTTTGCCAGAGTGGCAGATAGCACGTCAGTGGGAGGTCTCCCGGTATCTGTTAACAACAAGCCAAGCTGTCCGCTTGCGGCAGATAGAAACCCGGGTATGGATAAGAATGCGTACACCTATATAGTAGGCGGGACGACTGCAGGCGGAACGCTGGCTCCTGGCACAACAGCCGATTTGCCTGGCAATCCTACGGTGTGGGCCAACAACAACAATGAATACAAGGACAAGGATTTGGTGTATAATGCGTATGCCCATCAGCGGGAAGGGCAAAACGTGTTGTACAACGACGGCCACGTGAAATTTGAGACGCAGGCCAATGTGGGCGTCGATAACGACAACATCTACCAAAGATGGCCGGCTCCGCCATATCTACCACCGCCCGCTACGTCACCAAAGCCGGACAAGTTCCAAAGAGAAGTTGCCGGGTACTTCCCGCGAGGGGGCTCTGGTGCAGCGGTAATCTACACCGACTTAGTGCCGGGTGATGTCGAAGACGCGCTTTTAGTTAACGAGGTTAAGCCGTAATCAGCAATAACCGGTTGTTTTAGTGTTTACCACGCGGCCTTATACATCAAGTATAAGGCCGCTTTTATTTTCACCCGCCAATGATAACCCCGCACTCGGCTTCAATCGCAGCCATCTTGTTCCGCCGCGCCGGGGCAGAATACCGATTTGACATAGCACTTTACCCAGTCCCAGTGCAAAACCAGATGCACCAGCATCAGCACAACAAAAGTTATCCCAAGCCAGAGATGAATATCGCCCCATTGGCCCCTCCCTAAACCCAAAGGCCTCGTCTCATTCGGCCCATGCTCGTGAGGCAGCGCGATAATTATCCCCGACACCGACAATCCCAGCAAAACCGCAAAACTCGCCAGGTTCACAATAAAATTCACCGTCACCCGTTTCATTAATCGCCTCTATTAAATAAAAAATTCGTAGGGCGGGGCTTGCCCCGCCATTTCCATTAAATCAGCAATCTGAATCTGAAAGGATTGCTCCATTCATCTTGTAACTCAACACTAAAAACTCAAAACTACTTCCACGTCGTCCATACAACCGTATATTCCAGCGTTATCGTCGCATTTGCGCCGACCTTCACCGGGAACCGGACCGTATAGGCGTCTTTCTTCTCATACTCCTGCGTTGACTTCTCAACTTCCCAGTAAACCCATCTGGCGAACTTCTCATCCACAAAAACCGTTACCTCCTCGTTTTTCCTGTTTCGCAGCTCAATCTTGTGTGACTCGCGATGTTTGCCGAACTGCTCTTTGCTGTCAACCAGCGTATGCTCCGCGACTATATCGAACGCGTCCCCGATATAAAGCGACAGCTTCTCATCCTTCGGCGTATGGTCAATCTCGTCCTCGCCCACAAACTGCAAACTGTTATCAGCCGGGTCCTTCTTGAACACCCGCACCTTGCCCTTCGGCAGCGCAATCCCTAATTTGTTTTCCTTCTTGTTCTCGAACTCAATCTTGACCATCACCTTTTTATTCCGGTCGCCTCCCCGCGGGTTCCAGTAGTCGCTTCGCTCGTAAACATAAATCTTCTTCGTCTTCACATCCTGGGCCGGCTCGATAAACTCAATCTGCTTGACCTGGTAATTATTTATCGTGCTCTTTCGGCCAAGCGTGTACATATGATATTCCATAAACGACTTTTCCTCGAAAGCCGGCGCCGCCCCCGCCATATCACCCATACCAAGACGGCGCGAGGCCCTTGCCATCTCCATCGGCGGCTGAATCCGCCGCACGTCCCCAGCAATCAGTTTCAGCGTCGCATCCTTATAGCCCCCGCCGCTGTAGTTATTTATTGTAACCCAGCCCGAAAAATCCAGCGCGGTATCGTCCGCGTTCAAAATCGCCGTGTAATCCGCCTTCCAGCCAATCGCCGCCGTCGTATATGTTACCTCGCAAAGCTGTTCGCCGCCCTTCTGCGCATCCGTCAGCCAGATAAGCGTCGGCCTTGTCACCAAATCATCAGGCAATTCCTTCAACGCAATCTCCTCGATGCTTTCCTGTCCAATTACCTCGATACCGTTACTGCTCTGCAAAATCAAACTCCGCTCCACCGCCGCGGACAGCTTGCCTTCGATGACTTTCCTTGCCTCCGACCCGCTGCCCTTAACCACTACTTTGACGTCCTTATCGATATACCGTTTCAGCAAGCTCTCCGTATTCACAAGGTCGTACTCGTAATTCTGCTCCAATACCGACACCGCACCCGGCGACGACAGGCACGTGAACTTCACGCTCGTCGGGTCGATTGCCGATGCCACGTCCGTAAACCGCACCGTGTTTTGCCCCTTCTCGAATTTCATATTGCGGGCCTCGCGCACCACCGCGAAATTATCATTGTAAATCGTCAGCCCCACACCAGGCCCCGCCGCCCCACCTGTGGTGAGCGCAGCCGAACCAAAACAGACCGTACTTAAAATCATCATCACCGCTAATGAGTAAAATTTTTCTCGCTTCATACGTTTCCTTTCTTATAAAGCTCCCCGCAGCGTAGCGAAGGCCCCAGACTACGATCTGGGGTCCAGTTTTCCCGCAGCGTAGCGAAGGTCCTCGGGGTTAGCTCCCTTGGTTTTCTGCCGGGGATCCAATCAGTAATAATGGTTTTCCTTTTCTTATGTTCAAGCAATCAACTGCTCTACTATCTATTTTTCCGCCTGGCGTGTCAATCGTGAGTAAAATACTAATACTACTATAAGAACTTTTTTAGTTGACCCTACTTGCCCCTTGTTGCCCCAGGTTTTTGTGTATGGGGGTAGAGGGGCAAGTTACCTATTTTGACATTTTTCAGACGCTGATTCCTTCGACTACCGCTCAGGACAGGTAACGCTGGTTACGCTGTTTTTTTTCTTTGCCACTGATTACACTGTTTTTTTAGCCACAGAGAGCACAGGGGGCACAGAGTTTTTTTAGACACTGATTAACACAGATTAACGCTATTGAACAAGCAACGAGAACTGCTTATACTGGTTGAACCGGTTACAATTTGTCACCGGTTGAGATTATATCGGTGCGGGAGCTTTTAAGAGGAAATCCTATGGCAAACTCGTTGGCGATTTTTGAAGGATATAAAATACGCCGGCATTACGATGAAAAAACAGAAACATGGTATTTTTCAGTAGTGGATATTATTCAGGCGTTGATACAGCAGCCCGACTACCAAGCGGCAAGGAATTACTGGAAAGTACTGAAAAACCGCCTTAACAAAGAGGGAAGTGAGTCGGTTACAAAATGTAACCGACTGAAATTAGAAGCAGCAGACGGGAAGAAATACCTGACCGATGTTGCCAGTCCCGAAACCCTGCTGCGGCTGATTCAATCTGTTCCAAGCCCAAAAGCCGAGCCGATAAAACTCTGGCTTGCCAAGGTTGGTTATGAGCGAATGCAGGAAATGGTTGACCCGGCAAGGTCTATCGATAGAGCGCGGGAAAACTGGCGAAAGCACGGACGCAGCGAGAAATGGATTCAGCAGCGGATGATGGGGCAGGAAACCCGCAATAAACTCACCGACTATTGGAAAGACCACGAAATCACAAAAGACGAGGAGTTTGCCATTCTCACCAATATCATTCATCAGGAGTGGTCCGGCGTAACGGTAAAAGAGCATAAAAACATCAAGGGATTGAAGACGCAGAACCTGCGCGACCATATGAGCGAAGCGGAGCTGATATTTACCGCGTTGGCGGAACTTTCAACCCGTCAGATTGCTGAAACTATGGAAGCCAGAGGATTGCCTGAAAACGAAGTGGCCGGCAAAAAAGGTGGAAGTATCGCCGGAAAAGCACGACTGGAACTGGAAGAAAAAACAGGCAAGCGAGTTGTTTCCGGGGAGAATTATTTGCCGCCTAAATCCGGCAAAAAATTAGGCGGGAAATAGCTCACTCGCTGCACGCTGTTTGTCTAAATCGACAATCCGCAATTATGATAATCCTTGCTTTTCTTCCCATTTTAACGATATACTGCCACCTTATGGCCGGAATCGGCTACGGAAGAGATTCGCACCTTTGCTCGTCAACATTGCCGTCCGGCAAACGCCTTTATAAGAATACGAAGTTCTTCAAAATTGAAATCTTAAAAATAATTCAGTTGTCATAGAAATATATGGTTAAAGATTTTCATGCTGAGCCGTTTGACAGAGAAACAAAGCTGAAACTCGAGATATTTAGGGGATATATCAGGGAATGGCTACCTGTGTTTCTTTCCAAAAGGACATTCAAAGCGATTACTTTATATGACTTTTTTGCCGGTCCCGGCAGGGACATAGAAGGCGAAAAGGGTTCGCCTCTTATAATAATTGATGAAGTAAAGGCGTATCTTAATAATCCGACAACGCCCAAGGCACAGGGCGTGGAAATCAAACTATATTTCAACGATGATGACAAATCAAAGTACCTAGTATTAAAAGAGGCGATTGAAAAAGAGGGGATAAAGGGATTTTTCAGTGTCGAGGCGGAAAACAAGGATTTTACTGCGGCCTTTAATGATAAGTTTCCTGCGATAGGCACCACCGATACAGCAAATCTTGTCATTCTCGACCAAAGCGGTATAAAACACATTACTCAGGACGTATTCAAAAAACTGATGGCATGCCGTTCGACAGATATTTTGTTCTTTATATCGTCTGCTACGGTAAAGAGATTCGTGGGGGAAAATTGCATAGACCAATACCTGCCAGGTATTTCCAAAGAGCAGATTGACAATCTCGATGCAGGTCATATTCATAGGTTTATATGTAATGAGTATTACCGAAAATTAGTGCCGACCGGAAAAGATTATTACCTTTCGTCGTTTTCGATTAAGAAGGATTCGAACGTTTATGGGCTTATATTCGGCTCAGGAAATTTATACGGTCTGGAAAAATTTCTAAGGGTATGCTGGGCTATCGACCCAAAGACCGGCGAGGCAAACTATAATATTGACAAGGATGACTTCAGGGACGAAGAAAGCATGTTCAAGGAGCTCAATGTAATTCATAAAAAAGAAGAGTTCCAAAAAAATCTAACAGCCGAACTAAAGAAAAAGCCAATGACAAATAAAGAGCTTTACCGATATTGCCTTGAGAGCGGTTTTTTGCCGAAACATGTAAATGAAATACTGACTGCCTTGAGAAAAGAAGGTAAACTTATTGTTTCGCCGGAAGGTTCTAAGTGGTTTTATATCGGCTGGAAATACTATAGCGGCAGGGAAGATAAAACGGTAACCTTTAGGGTGAAAGAATAGAGGCCTCTTATATGGGAAACACTAAAATAGAGTGGACAGAATCAACGTGGAATCCTGTTACGGGTTGCACAAAAATAAGTGTAGGATGTAAGAACTGCTATGCGGAACGTATGGCAATTCGCCTTCACTCTATGGGACAGCATAATTACAGGAACGGTTTTAAGCCGACTTGTCATCCTCATACACTTTCGCTGCCGCTGAATTGGAAAAAGCCTCAGATGATTTTCGTAAATTCCATGAGCGATCTATTTCATGAGAAGATACCAGTTGATTTTATTCTCGATGTGTTTGATGTAATGAACCAAACACCTCACCACCAGTATCAGATTCTTACCAAACGGGCGGAACGACTTGCTACACTTTCGAAGATTCTTCCATGGAAAAAGAATATTTGGATGGGCGTCACAGTTGAGGCGGCTGATTACAAGCACAGGATAGATTGTCTGAGACAAACAACTGCACATATAAAATTTCTATCTTTAGAACCATTGTTGGGCAACCTTGGTACTTTAGATTTGGACGGTATTGATTGGGTTATTGTTGGTGGCGAGTCGGGAATTGGCGCAAGACCGCTTGAACCCGAGTGGGTACGAAATGTGCAAGATGAATGCCGTTCTCAAAACGTAGCTTTCTTTTTTAAGCAATGGGGCGGCGTAAATAAAAAGAAAAATGGGCGGTCACTTGACGGACGCACATGGGATGCCATGCCTCCACAAGCACTGGCCTTTAAATGATAGAAGCAATAGAACCGTCCCCTCCTCGCTGCGCGAGAGATTAGAGAAGTTGAACTGGTAATCCTGGATCCCCGGCAGAAAACCAAGGGAGCTTACCCCGAGGACCTTCGCTGCGCTACGGAAAGCTGGATCCCCGATGCTCCGCAACGCCCGATAACATTGCAAACTCATTACTATCCTGTCCTGGCCATATAAATCTCGAAAATATAAAAACAGCGAAAGCCGCCGCATTGGCCGGTTTTCGTGGCCGTGTAATTGTGCCTTGGTTCTTGACGAGCCGGCCAAAAACCGTTATTATCGGCTCAGTAAGCGGATGTGGCGGAACTGGCAGACGCACAGGCTTCAGGTGCCTGCGGGCTTAGGCCCTTGGAGGTTCGACTCCTCTCATCCGCATTGCCTCTCAATCAATCCTGCGGGTTCTCCGCATCAGCTCAGGACTTAACGAAGGGGCCTCATCAGGCCGATAAATAACTGGGCAAAACTTGTATTCTCGTGACGCCTTTTTCGAGACGCTAAAAACTTATGACGAACTTGTTATGGACATTTCAGCATCGCATAACGCAATTGCAGCCCTCGCTGCTTTTGACGTTCGCGGGCATTACTATCGCCGCGGGCCTGTTTATCTGGCTCGGCGGACTCGGCTTCAAAAAAATTATGTTTGTTGTGACGGGCGTCTTTTCCGGCGTATTCTGCGCATTATTCTTTTCCGGCGCAAATTTATTTCTCGCCGCAGCCCTGATAGGCATCTTTGTCCTGTTTGCGCTTAAATTGCAGGATACATTCTTTGTACTGATCGCCTCGGCCTTGGCCGCCGTAATCGGCTATTTTCTGCTGGTTCGGCCTTACTTCCGTCCGTCCAGCGACATTCTGTCGGTAATGAGGCAGCTGACTATAGGCGTTCCCTTCTACAACTGGCCCATACTGCTGGCGATGACCGCCCTGCCATTCGTTGCCGTATCCTGGCCGGGCGCCTCAGCCCTTTTTAGTTCAGCCGCGGGAACAACACTCATCCTTGCGGGAACAACTATGGCCCTGTTGAATTACGACTATCCCGCCCTCGGCTATATAACCACCAGGCCTAATATTTACGTCGCGATAATCGCCCTGGCGACAATCCTCGGCACTATCACCCAATTGTGGCTGCTGCCGAAGATTAGCACGTTATTTGTTGTCACCAAACAAGCTGTCTCGGCCAAAGTTAAAAAAGTCAAGGCCAGGAACAGCGATATCGAACCGGCTGCAAAATCCAAAACCTGGCGAACTGCTTAACCCCCGACTTGTCGGGCTTGAATGTTAAAGAAGGAGAACAGTAAATGAGTTTTTCGTTGCTTTTGGCGAAAACATCACATCATTTTGACAGCGCTACCGTTGAGTACGGCACTAAATATGTCCTCCGTGCCCTCGATTTCGTCTGGCAGCAGGCCACCCTGCTCACCTGGCTCCACGCCGTTATCGGTATATCATTCGGTGTTATCGTTCTCATGTACGGCTGGCAAATTTATAAGGCACTCACCGTAATTGGCTTTGGTATCCTCGGCCTCTACCTCGGCTTATGGATTGGCACTCAGTTCCAAAAACCCCTCCCCGGCGCAATCGTCGGCTGCGTTCTTCTGGTCATCCTGGCAATCCCTCTTATGAAATGGGCTGTCGCGGTCCTCGGTGCGGTAGCGGGCGGCATCCTCGCTGCCGGTATATGGCACTCGTGTAATCTTCCCCAGGAATTTGTCTGGGCGGGCGGCCTTGTCGGCTTCGTCGCGGGCGGGATGATTTCATTCGTCGTCTTCAAACTCGCCGTGATGCTCTTTACAAGTTTGAGCGGGACGTCGCTTATCGTCATCAGCACCTTCGCCCTCATCTATCGCTACGAAACCTTTGCCAGCGACCCGCCAACAACGCATCTCAACCATCTATATTACGGCAACCCCTGGTTCCTGCCCCTGCTGCTCACCGCAGGCACGCTGCTCGGCATCATAATCCAATTCGGGTTCTTCAAGGGCTCAAAGGAATAGTCCGTCTGACCAAATTCAGGGCGATTCTTTAATTTCCTGCAAAGAAAATTGCCTAATTTAACATCAAAGGTCTTATAATATGCGGCCACGGTATTCTTTTCCCCCGAAAAACAAGATTTTTCAAGTAAAACCCGCAAATTACCCAAATACTCTAAACTTCCCAATTTAACACAGCCGATAGAACAGGTATCGAATTTAGATTACTCTAATATGGAGATTAGACTATGAGCGAAGCAATGACAGTAGCGGCTGAACAAAGAAAAAATACACGAACACCGGTTGCCTGGCCGGTAAGCGTCTGGCTGCCGGAAGCAAACAGGTTCTTCAACGGCAGAAGCTCCAACATAAGCAGCGGCGGCGTGCTGGTGCGCATTCCGGCGACTACGCCTTTGCGGACCGGGCATGTTGTCGAGCTGAATTTCCCGCGCACAATGGCGCTGGCCAAAAGAAAAGGCAGCTTCGCGCGGATAAAGAGCGGAAGAGTAGTGCGAATCGAACGAGGCGAATTGCTTGACGACGGCACAATAGCCATCGGCATCGTCTTCGAAGGTATCGAGTCGTAACCACAGATTACACTGATTTACACAGATTATTTAGAAATTAGTGTCTTTGTGTCTTAGTGGCAAAGTTTTTAAATCGAAATAAGAAGTGCCATCGGGCATTTTCTGACAGCACACAGGTTTGGGGAAAAGCTTATTGGCCGGCGATTATCAGGGAGACCGCCGGCCAAATTTTTTTGCGCTAACCACGAAGACACCAAGACACGAAGGTATTATTAGCCACAGATTGCACAGATTACACTGATCTATTTTAGACGCAGATTGACGCTGATTTACGCTGCTTTTGCTCGGCTTTGGTGTACTCAGTCAAGGGCGTTCTCGATACGAGTTTCTGCGACGCCCTTTTGCTTCGTCCACAGATGCGTTAGAAACGCCTCTTTCTTTTTAATCCGAGCAAAGACACCCTTCTTCGCCGAAGCGGCTACGCAGGGCAGGCAGATTCACCCCGTGAGATAGGCCCCGGTAGGATAGCAAAAGACGCATCCAACGGGGTAAACACATCTAACGGGGTTTGGCATTAACTTTCTTTCATCCGGCCGACTTTGTAACCCAAATAGGCGACCACGGATATGCCAATAATATGAACGACAAACCATCCGCCGTGAAAAAATTGAAAGCTTTCGGGCAGGGCCACTAAAAGAAGATTCGTATCGACCATTGTTCTACTCCTTTACCTGAACAAGTATTAGTTTCGAACGCCTGTTTCACAGATATGATGCCGGCTGATATTGTCGCAAAGCCGACATAATACCGCAACTATTTTCTGGTCATGCTGAGCTTCGGCTGGCAAAAGCTGCCCTTTTCCGTTTATAATCCCGCATATGTGGTTTTTTAAGAAATGGCGGCGCGAGAAAATAGCGGGCAGGGCTTTTCCGGCAGAGTGGCTGGGCATTATTGAGGCCAATGTCTCAATATATCGCAGATTGTCCGTGCTCGACAAAGAGGAACTGCAAAGGCACATCCTGATATTCCTCGCGGAAAAGCATTTCGTCGGCTGCGGCGGATTGGAGATTACCGACGAAATCAGGGTAACGATAGCGGCACAGGCGTGCGTATTACTGCTGCACCGCCAAACCGATTATTACCCCGGGCTGCATTCCATACTGGTTTATCCCGCGGCATACGTGGCTAAAGCGACGAGGCACCTGGCAGGCGGGATTGTGGAGGAAGGATTCGACGTACGCTTAGGCGAATCGTGGCATCACGGGTCGGTGGTGCTTTCGTGGGACGATGTTCGGCGCGATTCGGCGGACGTACGCGCGGGGCATAACGTCGCGCTGCACGAATTTGCGCATCAGCTGGACGCCTCCGCGGGGCAGGGAGACAATAGCGCGGTACTTCAGCAGCAGTCCACATTTATCGCGTGGGCGAGGGTGCTGCATAAAAACTTTATCAGATTGCAGCAGGATTTATCGAGCAACAGGCCGACGCTGCTGGGGTCTTACGCGGGGCAGGACCCGGCGGAGTTTTTCGCGGTTGCGACCGAATGTTTTTTCGAACGGCCGAACGATTTGCAAAAGACATATCCGGATTTGTATCGCGAACTGAGCAATTTTTATCATCAAAATCCGGCCGAGCTTTAAGAACCGCGCGGGGAGATTACCGCAAGATGGAGACGAAGCCGGGACAAAATAGAGTAAAGATTATTGACTATAACGGTATCAGGTTTTAGCATTTGTATTGCGGTCGCGGCTGCAATGAGGAAACCGCAGCGAACAGAAGATAAAATCAATACACGGAGGAACACTAATGCAAAAGACGCAAAGTCAAATAAGCGGGCGTATGAATCGGACCGGCAACGTCAGACTATTTCTTGCTTTTGTTGTGGTATTGGGGGTGATGGCGCTGGTAATAATGCACTACTCGGATTCATACGAGTCCTTACTGCCGTGGAAGGGCTCAGAGCTCAACAGGTATGTTGCGCCTGATGCTAAGCCGTGGGAAGAAGACAAACTGATCTGGGGAGGAGGGCCGCTTGAGGGATACGATATGAGCGCGAAACGGCCGCCCTTTGCTTCACAGCCGAAAATCGGGAACAGACTGACTTACGAGGTAAAACTTGCCGACGGCGATAAGCCGATGGGGACACTTACCGCAAGTGTGCTGAGCAATTTAGACGCACTGGCGTCGTGGAAAGGCGAGTTTGAAATCGACGGCAGACGGTACACAGCGGACCTGTGGGAGGACAAGTTTACCAAGAAATCATTGAACGCGTTTTCCGGCAATATTTACCCGTGCAAAATTTACAAGGACAGCAAAGGCGAAGACAGGAAAAAGCTGTATTTCATAACGAAAGGGCATTATGAATTGCGCGGCGCAGAAAAAGGCGACGTGCGGGAAGGCGCGGCATACGTAAACGGGTGGGTGAGCAAGGATTTTTCCGCGGAAGGAACGCTTTCGATACCGCACTTCGACAAAGACAAGGACCTGATACTGAAGTGGGGCCCGGTTTACCCAATTAAAAAATAGCTTAGGATTTTTAACCTGCCTGCTCCTACTCGACGGAACAGGCAGGTTTTTTTATGCGCTGGTTTTGCCGGGTTGATTATCGATTGCCGATGGCGTATCATTTAAGCAAAGATAATTATATGGAGGTATAACGAATATGAACGGACGGAACGTATTTTGGCCGGCGATTCTCATCACGATGATTGCTGTTGGCAGCGTTTGGGCGGAGACGAGTAAGATTACGCCTTTGGAAATGGGGGCGGCTGCGCCGGATTTCAGTTTGCCGGGCGTGGACGGTCGAGAGTATCGGCTGGCGGATTTTGCGGACGCGAATATCCTTGTGATTGCGTTTATGGCTAATCACTGCCCGACGGCACAGGCATACGAAGACCGGCTGATGCAATTGGTGACGGACTATAAGAGCAAGGGAGTGGCGGTTGTGGCGATATCGCCGAATGACCCGCTGGCGGTCCGGCTGGATGAACTGGGATATAGCGACCTGGGCGACTCGTTAGAGGAGATGAAAATTCGGGCGGCAGAGAGAAAATTTAATTTCCCGTATCTTTACGACGGCCAGACACAGGCGGTATCCCGCAAATACGGGCCCGTCAGCACGCCTCACGTTTTCATATTTGACAAGGAACGCAAGCTGCAATACACAGGCGCAATCGATAACTCCGAAGATCCGAGCAAAATCAAAAAGAGCTTCGCTCGCGACGCAATTGACGCCTTGTTAGAGGGTAAAGAGATTACGATAAAGAAAATGAAGACAATCGGCTGCACGATAAAATGGGCGGACAAACGAAACTCGGCGCAAAAGGCGTTAGCGGACTGGGCGAAAGAGCCGGTCGAGGTCAATTTGATTGACGTCAACGGCATCAAAGAAATTATGAAGAACAATTCCGGGAAGCTGCGGCTGGTCAATGTCTGGGCAACGTGGTGCGCACCCTGCGTAATTGAAATGCCGGAATTGGTCAATATAAACCGGATGTACCGGGGCAGCAGGCCTTTCGAAATGATAACAATCAGCGGCGATGTGCCGGGCAAGAAAGACGCTGTTATAAAATTCCTGAAGGATAAGCAGGTTTCCTGCGCCAATTACCTGTTAAACTCCGATGACAGGACCGATATGGCAGAGGCGCTGGATAAGGGATGGGAAGGCGGTATCCCTTACACGGTAATTATAAAGCCGGGCGGAGAGATAATTTATCGGCATACCGGCGGGATAGACCCATTGGAAGTGAAAAAGGCGATAGTTGGCTATCTGGGCAGATACTTCTTCTAAAACAAAGTAAAAAGAAAAAAGTAAAAGGAAAAAAGCGGAGAAGATAGAGGGGTTTGTGTTCGGGAGAGTTTTGTGTTAAATTGGTTTGACTCCACCCACAGGCGGCGGGGCTAAACATAATCAGGATGATTGGGGTTACGAGTTGGCTGAGACGCTTTTTTACAAGATACTTGGGAAACACATAGTAGAAGGTAAACTCGCGGCAGGCGAGCAGATTGGGATACGGATTGACCAGACGCTGACACAGGACGCGACGGGAACGACGGCGTTTTTATTGTTCGAATCAATGGGTGCGGGTCGCGTAAGGACGGATTTATCGGTCAGTTATATTGACCATAATATGTCGCAGTTTGGGCCGGAGAACCATAACGACCATTTGTATCTGCAGACGATAGCGGCCAAGAGCGGGGTTTATCATTCGCGGGCGGGCAACGGGATTTGTCATCAAGTGCATCTGGAACGATTCGCAAAACCGGGCGCGACACAATTAGGGAGCGATTCGCACACGCCGACAGCCGGAGGAATCGGGGCGATTGCGATAGGCGCGGGCGGATTAGACGTAGCAGTGGCGATGGGCGGAGGGCCATTTTACCTGACTTGCCCAAAAGTTACAGGCGTCAAATTGACTGGGGAATTGCCCGACTGGGTCGCGGCCAAAGACGTAATCCTAAAACTGTTGAGCATACTGACGACGAAGGGCAACGTGGGATGGGGTGTTGAGTATTTCGGGCCTGGGGTTGCGATGCTGACTGTGCCTCAACGGGCGACAATAACAAATATGGGCGCCGAACTGGGAGTAACAACAAGCGTTTTCCCCAGCGATGAGCAGACACAAAAATTTTTAGCGGCACAAAAACGGGAGAAGGATTATCAGCCGTACCTAGCGGACGCGGGGGCAATTTATGACCGGCTGATTGAAATTGATTTGTCGAAGCTTGAACCGATGGCGGCGTGCCCGTCGTCGCCGGATAATGTGAAAACAATCGCAGAAATCGCCGGGACGCCATCAAAACAGATAGCGATAGGAAGCTGCACAAATTCGAGCTACGCGGATTTGATGATGGCGGCAACGGTATTGAAGGGACGAAAGATTGACCCGAGTGTGGAGTTCGCGGTTGCACCGGGCAGCAGAGAAGTTTTGAATATGCTGGCGGAAAACGGCGCACTGGGGGACATTATCTCGGCGGGGGCGAGGATTCTTGAGAGCGGGTGCGGCCCCTGCATAGGGCTTGGTTTTTCGCCCGCCGATGAGGTTGTAAGCCTGCGGACGTTTAACCGGAATTTCGCAGGCAGGAGCGGGACAAAAGACGACAAGGTATTTCTGGTCAGTCCTGAGACGGCGGTCGCGTCGGCGTTGACTGGCAAAATCACCGACCCAAGAGAAATGAAAAAATTATTCGGGATAACGTACCCGAAGAAGAGTGAGCCGGCGGAATTTATTATCAATGATAATATGATTGAGGCGCCTTTGAGCGAGAAGGAGGCGGCTGGGGCAGAGGTTATTCGCGGGACGACGATAGTTGTGCCCGAACAGCCCAAGTCGTTGCCGGCGGATTTGAAGGCGGAAGTACTGATAAAGTGCGGCGATAAGATTACGACGGACCATATAATGCCCGCGGGGGCTTTTTTGAAGCTTCGCAGTAATGTGCCTGAATACGCGAAGGTCGTGTTCCACTGCTTCAACGAAAAAGGCAAACCAGGTTTCGCCGAACGGGCGATGAAGGTTAAGGGCGAAGGCCGAGGCGGTATTATCGTCGCGGGCGCGAGCTACGGGCAGGGGTCATCGAGGGAACACGCGGCGTTATGCCCGATGTACCTTGGCGTGCGGGCAGTGATTGCCAAGAGTATCGAGCGGATTCACAAGGCGAACCTGATAAACTTCTGCGTTGTGCCGGTTGAACTGGCTAACCAGGATGACTACGAAAAAATCAGCCAGGGCGACAAACTGCAAATAAAAGGTTTAATCGATGCGATAAAAGGCAAGGACGAAGTAAAGATTGCTGAACAAAAAGGCAGATATGAGATTATCGGGAAATTAAACCTGTCGGGCAGAGACAGAGAGATTTTACTTTCGGGCGGATTGTTAAAATATACGCTCGAACAGGCGAACAAAAAAACCGGGAAAGCCAAAAGATGAGGACGGCATTATCAATATTGAGATTCTTCGCTTCGCTCAGAATGACAGTTTTAGGGTCTTTTCTGCAAAGCATATTGATATTGACGATAGCGGGCGCAGTCTCGATGTCAGCGGCGGCAAAAACGAACGGTGATAAATTATTGCCTGACGATTACGTCTTCGCGGGAGTTGACGGCAAACTGATTCAAACGGCCCCCGACAAATGGGCGTTTGAATTTGAGTCGGCGGCGAACATCGGCGGGGTAGAGATAAAAGCGGGACAGACCTTGGAGATGCTCCATTCGGCGACGCTGGAGAAAATGGCTGCGGACGCGAAGGAACAAACCGAACCGATGTTTCGACTGTGGGCGAAGGTAACGAAATTCGAGGGAAAGAATTATTTGTTCGCGGTATATTATCTGTCGCTTCGCAAAATCGACCAGCCGACGGAAAAGGCGGCTAAAAATGAGCCGAACAGCGCTGCCCAGGCGGTGAATGCCCCGAATGACGTGGTGAACATACCTGCGGAGATAGTGGCGTTATTGAAAACGTCGGAGGTTTTGCCGACGACTGAGGCGCAGGCGACCAGGGCCGAAGAACTGCAATTGAAACAGGATACGATTTTCGCCAACAGGGCCGGGCGAGTAGCGGTTAGAAACGGTGGTTACATATTCGAAGCGGATGCGCTGGGACGCGGAGTCGATAAATTCGCTATAAAGCTGCTGCCATGCCAGAAACTCGAAGATGCGATTGTGCAGGTGCGAAACGAATCGAATCCTGTCAGGTTTAATGTCGCGGGGATTTTGACGAAATACAAAGGCGAACAATACCTGCTGCTGCAGAAGGCGACGAGGATGTATAGTTACGGGAACTTCGGAAAATAGGTTTTACCGCGGAGACCGCTGAGAACGCAGAGAGAAAAGAGATTCAATAATGGCGAATGAGCTTGATAAAATTCTGATAAAGTATGACCAGCCGGATTTTGCACAACGATTCATAGAAATACGGTCAGTCGTTATCCGGGCCACACATTTTGACAGCGAGAAAGAAAAACAATTAGATGATATTCTTAATGAAGTACTTCGTCGCGGTGATGAAGCGGTAGCCGAATACACGGAAAAATTTGACGGTGTCAAACTTACCCCTGAGCAATTCAGGATATCGGAGGCAGAGCTGAATAATGCCCACAAAGCAATCGACAAAACACTTTTGAAGTCGATCCGGCTGGCAATAAAAAACGTCAAAGAATATCAGTCAAAAATCTTTGTAGGAAAAGACAAAAACTTCAAATCGACCGGCATAAAATATACGCCAATAAGACGAGTGGGGATATGCGTTCCCGGCGCATCTGCGCCGCTGCCATCAACAGTCATTATGACGGCTGTTCCCGCGCAGGTGGCGGGTGTAAAAGAAATAGTTGTGGTATCGCCGCCAAGATACAAAGGCAGCATTCACCCGGTGATATTAGCGACATGCAGGGAATTGAAGATTAAAGAGGTTTACAGGATAGGCGGGGTACAGGCAGTTTTTGCACTGGCAAGGTCAACCAAAACAATACCGAGTGTTGACAAGATTGTCGGGCCGGGAAATCAATGGGTTCAGAACACAAAGAGAAAGGTTTTTGGGCTTGTTGATATTGATTCAATTGCAGGGCCGAGCGAGGTTTTGATAATAGCAAACAAACAGGCCAACCCTGCGTGGGTTGCGGCGGATATGCTCAGCCAGGCGGAGCATAATCCGGGGTCGGCGGTTTTATTTACGGATTCAGAAAAACTGGCACTGGAAACACTGGCCGAACTCAAGCGGCAAGTGGCAGAACTGGGCAGGTCAAAAGAGACTATTGATTGTCTGTTGAAATTCGGTGCTATTGTGGTATTTGGGCGTATGGCTGATATACCGGAATGGGCGAACATTTTCGCAACAGAACATTTGCAGATTCAATGCGGAAAACAGAGCAGGCAGATAGCCGCCAAGATAAAAAACGCAGGCGCGATATTTATCGGGGATTATTCGCCTGTTGCGGTGGGTGATTACTGGGCGGGGCCGAGCCATACATTACCTACAGGGACAAGCGCGAGATTTTTCAGCGCGTTGAGCGCAAACGACTTCATAAAATCGACGAGCATTATCGAATACGACAAGAAGAAATTAGCGGCCAGTGCAGACGATATAATCCGGCTGGCGGAGGCGGAGGGCTTAGACGCGCACGCGAGAAGCGTGAAGATTCGGCAGGAGAATCGAAGCTAAACATCCCAGTTGAGTTTCTCCTGATACTTGAAATAAAAACGGCCAAGCAGGTGAGCCGCTATCATAGCCAGATACAGCTCAGCGCCCTTGACCAAGGGATACAAGGCAATTCTCAGGAAAAAATTATCGGGCAGCAGCTTTGTCGTCTGAACATACAGGAAGACAATTGCGCCGATAAGGACAACCAGGCCGCAATACTGAAAAAACGAGCTGAATATGGACGGGATAATTACGAGAGGATTCAAGCCGTTTATCGAATCAAACATTATCGCGGACAAAAGCGACATCGGATAAATAAAGACGCCGCAACCTGCAAGCCACCAGAAAATCGAATCGGTTCTATTTGTGTACCTCCAATACACAAACGCCGGAGCGGCATAGACCGCGAAACACGCAACTAATTCTAATACCTGCCAGAACAGTTCCCCAAGACCGGGCGTTTCAGCCATTGTATCGGGCGCCCGCAGACCGCCGGAGGCGCTGTCGCGGACACATTGAGCGATGAACCAGTAAGTGTACATCCCTAAGACGCCATTAATGATCATAGCGGGTACGGCTATGATAATGGCTAATATGCCGATGCACCAGACAACGATAGAGATTAACAACGGTATTAAAATAACTATTGCGAGAAAAATCAGACCGTGAACATTGGCGGGATATAAAAATATATCGATAAGCCAGGGGAATTCCCGTTTGGGCAGGGGCGGGGGCTCAAGGGAGGGCAATCCTGCGCTTTCCCGAAGCGATTCATACTGCTGGTCCTTTGACTGGTCGGCCGCGGTGCGTTCGCGAGGAAGAGCCGGTTGAAGAAGCATGTCTAAATCCGGTTTTGGATCAATCGGCCTATTTACCCGCGGGGACAAAGGTGTTGGAGACGGAACCATGACGACGTTTTTGCACTGGGGACATTTACCTTTTTTACCGGCGTGCAGAGAGGGCACACGAACCTGTCTGCCGCAGAAGTTGCAGGTGAAACAGATTACCGAATCCGCCTGATTTTCGTTCGGCGTGTTTTCATCCATTGCCGGCCCTTCCTGAAACCAGGATGGATTTTACAGTTTTGTTTTTATAATTTCAGCGGCTTTTGCGAGAGCGTCGTCGAGCTTGTCGGGTTTTTTGCCGCCTGCCTGCGCCATATTTGGTCTGCCGCCGCCGCCGCCGTCGATAATTGGTGAGATTTGCTTGAGGAGGTCGGATGCGCCGATTTTACTTACGAGGTCGTCGGTTACGGCAGCGAACAGGGTCGCTTTATCGGCTTCGGCTAAACCGAGGACGATTACGGCTGAACCGGCTTTCTTTTTGAGCATATCAATCGCGGCACGTACCTGCTCGGCAGTCGCGGGCGAAAGTTTACCTGTGATTATCGAGGCGTCGCCGATTTTCTCGCATTTATCCAAAAGCTGTTTTGCTTCGGTGAGAGAATCAGACGCGGCCTGACGCGAGGGAGATTTAAGCTCTTTGGCGAGTCGTTTATTTTCAGCGAGCAGGTTAGCGACTTTTTCGACGATGCCCGCCGCCGGGATTTTGAGTGCAACGGCAAGCTCGTCAACTATATCGCTTCTTTGTTCGAGGTATCTGGCGAGGCCCCGGCCTGTGTAGGCGGTGATTCTGCGGACGCCCGCGGAGATGCTTTCTTCCCTGACGATTTTGAATCCGCCTATAACGCCTGTCCGGTCAACGTGAGTGCCGCCGCAAAATTCCTTGCTGAATGCCTGGTTGAGGCCATTTGTGTCTGGTGCGCCGACGGCGATTACGCGGACGTCGTCGCCGTATTTTTCGCCGAACAGCGCCATCGCGCCAAGCTTGTCGGCCTGGTTTCGAGGCAGGACTGCGCAGGTAACGGGCAAATCGGCGGCGATTTTGTCCCTGACGAGTGACTCGACCTGTTTTGTCTGCTCGCCGTCGAGCGACTTGGGATAGGTGAAGTCGAATCGCAGGTAATCGGGACACACCAAACTGCCCTGCTGAGCGACCGAATTGCCGAGCGTTTGCCGCAAAGCCCATTGCAGAAGATGCGTGGCGGTGTGGTTTTTCTTTGTGGCGTCCCTGTCGGGGCTGACTATGGCGGTAACTTTGTCGCCGACGGCGATGGTTCCTTCGATGAATCGGCCGCGGTGTATGACGCATTCAGCTACTTTGGTCGTGATATCGACGACGAATTTGCCCTTGGCGGACTCTATGGTTCCGCAGTCGCCTACCTGACCTCCCATTTCGGCGTAGAAGCAGGTTTTGTCGAGAACGATGCCAGCTTCTTCGCCCGCCTCGAACTTGCCTTTTGTTTTGAAGACACCCTGGTCGATAAAACCGACGATTGTCGCCTCACAGCGGTCCATTTTGTATTTGTGCAGGTCCTCTGTTACAGGCAATTCCATATCGGGCGTGGCAACTAAAAGCTGTGTGCCTTTTTGTGCGGCCCTTGCCCGGCTTCGCTGCTGCTCCATCAATGCGTTAAAACCGGCTATATCAACTTTGAGGCCCCGCTCCTGCGCCATCAATTGAGTAAGGTCAACAGGGAAGCCATAGGTGTCATAAAGCTGGAAGGCATCGTCGCCGGAAATGGTTTTGTTTTTGGTATCAAGCGACTTATCGGCGGCGTCGGTGAAAATCTCAAGCCCCCTGTCGAGTGTTCTGCCGAAGCTTGCCTCTTCGGATTCGATTACGGTGGAGACATAATCTTTTCGCGCCTCTATTTCGGGGAACGCCTCGCCGAGACAATCATCAACGGCGGGGACAAGCTTGAAGAGGAACGGGTCGTGAAGGCCAAGCTCTCTGCCGAACCTGAAGGCGCGGCGAAGGATTCTGCGGATGACATAGCCCCTGCCTTCATTGGATGGTGTCGCGCCGTCGGTTATAGCCATTGAGAGCGCGCGGATGTGGTCTGCGATGACGCGGAAGGCGTTATCGGTTTTATTATTCAATTGCGAGGTGAATTTTTTGCCGGTCATCCGGGCGAGCTGGTCGATTACGGGCATAAAAAGGTCGGTGTCGTAATTGCTGCGTTTATTTTGCAGCACGGCCGTAACCCTTTCCAATCCGGCGCCGGTATCAACATATTTGGCGTTAAGGGGCGTAAGCTTGCCGCCTTCGGCCCGGTTGAATTGTATAAAAACGAGGTTCCAAAGCTCGATGAATCTTGCGCAGCCGGCGTTGACGGCGCACTTGTGGCCGGGAACATTTTTCTTGTCGCAGCGGTCGGGGCCGAGGTCGATGTGGATTTCGCTGCAGGGGCCGCAGGGGCCGGTTTCGCCCATTTCCCAGAAGTTATCTTTCCTGCTGAATTTCAAAACGCGGTCGGCAGGGAGCGAAGTTACTTTGGTCCAGAGATTTGCCGCTTCGCTATCTTCAGGCAGATTATCGTGGGCGTCGCCCGCGAATACGGTCGCGTATAACTTATTCGGGTCGATGCCCCAGACTTTGGTGAGTAATTCCCATGCCCATTCGATGGATTCCGCTTTGAAATAATCGTCGAATGACCAGTTGCCTAACATTTCGAAGAACGTGTGATGGTAGTTGTCGTGGCCGACTTCTTCGAGGTCGTTGTGCTTACCGCTGACGCGGAGACATTTCTGGCTGTTGACCGCACGTTTGCACGATGGTGCGCTGAGGCCGAGGAATATGTCCTTAAACTGGTTCATCCCGGCGTTGGCAAAAAGCAGCGTCTGGTCGCCGATGGGGACAATGGGCGAGCTGGGGACAAACTTGTGGTCCTTGCCTTTGAAAAAGTCGATGAAGCCGGCTCTTATCTGTTTTGCGTTCAAAGTCATATCTGGTCTGCGAAATTAGGTTGTCGTATCGTCTTTTTTGATAACGATGCCCTTGTCCATGCTGTTCGCTATCTTTTCAAAGGCCTTGACAAACCTTAAAATCATAATAATAAAAAACATAACAACGGCAATGTAGGCCAGCAGAAAACCATAAGAAAAAACCTTGGCTTTCCAGGACGGCTTTGGCGCGGGCCTGTCGGGCTGCATTGTTCCCTGACTCTGATAGCCCTGATTCTGGTAAGCCGGGTTATAAGCCGGCGCTGGTTGGGTGGTCGTTGCTGCTGCGAGTAAGTTCATTGTACTATCCTTTCTGAATTAGTTTTTAACCACAGATTACACAGATTACACGGATTATAATTTCTTTTTTGAAATCCGTGGCACAGTGTTTATTTTTCCTCGACCAACAATCCTTTCGCGACGAGGATTTTGTGTTTTATCTGTTCGCAGAGGTCCTTGTTGTCAATAAGGAACTGGCGTGCCTTTTCTCTGCCCTGGCCCAGGCGTATCTGGCCGAAACCGAGATGGGTGCCGGATTTTTCGATTACGTTGCAAGCGACGCCGAGGTCAATCAGGTCGGCTTCGTAGGAGATACCGTGGTCGAACATAATGTCGAATTCGGCTTCGCGGAAAGGCGGGGCGATTTTGTTTTTCACGACCCTTGCGCGGGCCCTGTTGCCGACTGCGCCGCTGTCTTCCTTGAGGGTTGTTATTCTCCGCAGGTCAACACGGACCGAGCAGTAGAACTTCAGCGCGTTGCCGCCTGTGGTGGTTTCGGGGTTGCCGAACATCACGCCGATTTTCATGCGAATCTGGTTGATGAATATGAGCGCGGTTTTGCTTTTGGCGATTATGGCGGTGAGCTTTCTCATCGCCTGGCTCATCAGTCGCGCCTGAAGGCCCATGTGGCTGTCGCCCATTTCGCCTTCGATTTCGGCTTTGGGGGTCAGGGCGGCGACTGAGTCAACGACTACAACATCGACGGAGTTGGAGGCAATCAGCATTTCCACGATGTCGAGGGCCTGTTCGCCGGTATCGGGCTGGCTGACGAGAAGCGAGCTGACGTCAACGCCGAGACGCTTTGCCCAGGTGGTATCGAGGGCGTGCTCAGCGTCGATGAACGCCGCGACGCCGCCTGCCTTTTGTGCGTTGGCGATAATGTGCAGAGCAAGAGTGGTTTTGCCTGATGATTCGGGACCGAATAATTCCGTGATTCTGCCTCGCGGGATACCAGCACCGCCCAGGGCAATATCGAGCGACAACGCGCCGGTCGATATGCTTTCGATTTTGGCATACTTATTCTCGTCCATCTGCATAATCGAGCCGCGGCCATATTGTTTTTCGATTTGAGCGATGACTCTTTGCAGGGCGGATTCCGCGCCGGATTTATCCGCTGCGGATTGCTGTGGTCTCAATGGTTCAACCGCACCTTTGGTCTGCTGGGTGGTTTTTGTCTTTGTCATTTTTCTCGACTCCTCCTAATTTTAAAGGTCTAAAACCATAGGTCTCTTTTGTCATTTCGACCGGAGTCCCGACTCGTCGGGACGAAGCGGAGAAATCTATCAAAAAACAGATTCCTCGGCTCGGCTTCGCCTCGCTCGGAATGACTCTTAATATCAAAACGTTTTCAGCTTTGCGCTAGCTTAAAATCGGCTATCATAGTATAGATTGGGCCTTGCGGTGTCAACTGGCTTTGGTAAACACAAAGTGCGTCGGCGGCGATTGAGCCGAGCTTGAGATGCGAAAATTGCGCGATTGCCTCGCCCATCTTAATGCCTGCTATGGGGTGATTGACCCGGCAAAGCGTCAGGTGCGCCGAAAATTCACGGTCTTCTTTAGGGAAACCTGCCTGCGCAAGCAAATCGTCGAGATCCTTTTGTAATGCTAACAATTCGTCAGTGCCTTTTTTGGCCCCAACCCAGACGATTTTTGCGGATCTTCCGCCAAATGAGCCGACGGACTCGATGTCGAGGTTAAATTTCTGGTGCGCCTGGGCGACGGTATTTGCGATTTCCTTTACCTCTTCTAATTGCTCATCGCTTATTTCGCCCAAAAATTTCAGCGTGAGATGGATATTATTCGGCTCGACCCATTTGAGGTCGCCTTTTTTGACGTCGACCTTCGAGGCGATTTGCTTTTGCAAATCCGCTATTGCCTTTCGCGTCTTGTCGTCAATATCGATCGCTATGAATACTCTCACGGTATCACCTGCTGGTTAAAAGGTTGTGGTTTTTCGCAGGGTATTGAGGCGTTTTTCGATGTCGCGTCTGGTTGTTTTTGTCAGGCCTTTGAGCGAAAAATCGGAGATTGTGAAAGACGCGACAACGGTGCCGTAAGCGACTGCTTTTTTGAGGGTTGCGAAATCGGTCTTGTTCTGGCCCGCCAGGTAACCCATAAAGCCGCCCGCGAAGCTGTCGCCCGCACCGGTGGGGTCTTTAACAATCGTGGCGGGATAGGCGGGCAGGACAAATAAATCACCATTTTTTTGGCGAATGATTGAGCCGGATTCACCCTTCTTGATGACTACGACGGAGGGGCCGAGTTTCTCGATTTTGGCCGCAGCGGTTATGAGATTGTGGTCGCCTGATAACATCCTTGCTTCGGTTTCATTGAGAATGAGGCAGTCAATTTTTTTCATCAGCCGGTGCAAATCGGCGAGATTATTATTTATCCAGAGATTCATCGTGTCGGCGGCGACGAATTTGGGGCGATTAAGCTGGTCGAGAAGCTGGATTTGCAGAATCGGCGCGGTATTTGCCAAGAAGACAAATTTACTGTCTTTGTATTCTTCGGGCATCTGGGGCGGGTTTTCCGCGAGGATATTCAATTCGACGGCGTCGGTTGTCGCCTCATTCATCGCGCCCTGATATGAGCCGGCCCAGCGGAAGGTCTTGCTTTTGTGGCGCAGTTCAAGCCCGTTGAGGTCAACCTTTCTGCCTTTGAAGATTTTCTTCAAATCGAACGGGCAATCGGCCCCGATTGCGCCGAGAAACCGCACGGGCGAAAAGAAGCTCGCCGCCATACTGAAATAAACAGCCGAGCCGCCGAGACAATCTTTACTCACACCAAACGGCGTTTTTACAGTATCTATTCCGATTGAACCCGTTACTAATAATGACATATTCTTCCTCATATCAAAAAGTAAAAATGAAATAGCAAAAATACATAGTAAAACTTAAAAAGTATAATTTCATTTGCGGCAGTTTCATTTTCATCCTCTTTTTGCTTTTTACTATTTGCTATTTACTTTACTGCGAAAATTTTCGCACAGTATTATCAATCCGTTTTAATGTCTGTTCCTTGCCGAGAAGTTGGACGGAGTCGAAGATTGGCGGACTTATTGTTGAGCCGGTGATAGCGACGCGAAGGGGCTGGGCGACTTTGCCCAGGCCGACTTTGTGCTCTTCGGCTAACGCACGCAGCATATCCTCGATACCCTGCTCGGTTAATTCCGGCATCGCGGCTAATTTATCGCGGACGAGTTTGAGCATCGCAAGGCCGTTATCCTTGAGCAAAACCTTTTGCACGGCCTTTTCATCGAATTCAATCCGGTCATCAGCAGTAAACAGGAAAATCGTTTTGTGCTCAATATCAGCCAATGTCCTTGCGCCTTCGCAGATTTTAATAAGACGAAGCAGAGTCTGGTCGTCGGCTTTGGCGACCGGTGAATCAATAACTTTCAAATACGCCTTAAAATGAGCAAGCGCTTTTTCCTTAGGCAGCATTTTCAGATGTTCGGTGTTGCAGGCGATGAGTTTGCCGCGGTCGAACAAGCTGTTGGATTTGGTCAGACGTGTAATATCGAAACTTTGTATTAGCTCGTCTAACGGCACTATTTCGCGTCCGTCGCCGGGACTCCAGCCAAGCAACGCTAAAAAGTTGACCATGGCTTCGGGGATGTAGCCGCTTTTGAAAAAATCGACGACGTTTATTTCGGGCAAACTGATACCAAGGTATTTTGCCATTGCCTCGATTGCGGGAACATCGGGGACACTTTCGCCTTTAAGGAAATCTTTCATCTCATCGGCGCTGAGTCCGCCGGCACCGGCGAGTTTGTCGAGGTCGATATCGGTTCTCGCTTTGATTGCCTTGCGGAGGGTTTGCGGGCGTTCACGTTTCGATAGTTTGCCGCCCGATTCGCTGATTGTAACGGACATATGGGCATATTGGGGCGGCTGGCCGAAACCGAGCGCCTGCCACAACGCCTGCTGGCCCGGCGTGTTCATTAAATGCTCCTGACCCCTTATTACATGGGTAACGCCCATAAGGTGGTCGTCGATTACGCAGGCAAAGTTATATGTCGGGAAGCCGTCGCTTTTGATGATGATGAAGTCGCCCAATTCGGCTGTATTGAAACTGACCTCGCCACGGACAATGTCATTGATGACGATAATTCCTTCGGGCATTGCGAAACGAATTGTAACGGATTTGCCCTCGGCTTTCGCTTTTTCGACGTCCTTTTCGGTCGGCAGCACGGCGGGCCTTTGATATACGAAACCCTTTTTTTCTTTCTCGGCCTGTTTGCGGAGTTTTTCAAGCTCTTCGCCCGTCTCGAAACAATAATACGCCCTGCCCATGTCGAGAAGCTGTCTGATGTATTTATCGTAGGTTTCTCTTCGCTGGGACTGGAAATATGGCGCGTTCGGGCCGCCAATTTCAGGCCCTTCGTCCCAGGTTATACCAAGCCAGCGAAGGTCATCAATAACCTGCTGGGTTGCGGTCGGGGTATTGCGTTTGAGGTCGGTATCCTCGATGCGCAGGATGAATTTGCCTCCGGTTTTCCGGGCCAAAAGCCAGTTAAACAGGGCGGTCCTTGCTCCGCCTATGTGCAGATAACCCGTCGGCGACGGGGCAAATCGTGTTACAACCATTACCGGAACTCCAAAAAGGTATTTAAGGCCCGTCAGGATAAGCGTAAACGCCGCAGAAGTCAATTTATACGTTCTATTGTCATTTCGACCGAAGCGATGTTTTGCATCGCGGAGTGGAGAAATCCATTAAAAATCAGATTTCTCCGCTTCGTCCCGACCCGGCTTCGCCTTCGGCTATGCCGAGGCGAGCAAGTCGGGACTACGGTCGAAATGACGGTGGGCTTTCCTGTAAAGCACAATTTTCAAAACCGCCGAGATGACGTTAAAGCTTGCTTGACTATGGCGGGAGGGAGGGCTAAAATGGCGATAATTGGAAGTCATTTTTGAATTGGAACTGGTTTATCGGATTGACAAATGGCGAGGATTAAACTGCCGGACGGCTCAATTATAGAAGCCGATGACGGCGTAACGGCAAAGCAAATAGCGGAGAAAATCGGCCCTGGGCTGGCGAAGGCGGCCATAGCGGCCAAAATCAACGGCAACCTCGTTGACTTGTCCTCGCCGATAAACGGGGAAGCAAGCATCCAAATCATCACCTCCAAAGACGCTGAAGGGCTGGAAATAATGCGCCACAGTTGTGCGCATATTATGGCCGAGGCGATTTGCCTGCTCTGGCCCAATACCAAACTCGTTTACGGGCCGACTGTCGAAGACGGGTTTTATTACGATATCGACCTCGATGAGCCGATTCGCCCGGGCGACTTTGAGCGCATAGAGGAAAAAATGGGCGAAATCGTCAAGGCCGACAAGCCATTTGTTCGCAAGGAAATGACCCGCGCCGAAGCGATTACCAAACTTGGCGGCGAAAAATACAAAACCGACAACGTAAACCGCGCGACTGGTGATGTGATGAGTTTTTACTCCTCAGGTGAAGGTTTTGAAGACCTCTGCCGGGGGCCGCACGTCCCAAGTGCAGGCAAAATCGGCGCATTCAAGATAATGTCGGTCGCAGGGGCATACTGGCACGGCGACGCGACGCAGAAGATGTTTCAAAGGGTTTACGGCACCTGCTGTCGAAACCGCAAAGAGCTTGACGAATATCTCACCCGTCTCGAAGAGGCGAAAAAACGCGACCACCGCGTTATCGGCAAACAATTAGACCTGTTCAGCTTCCATGACGAAGGGCCCGGCTTTGCGTTTATGCACCCGAAGGGAATGATTATCTGGAATTCGATAGTCGATTTCTGGCGGGGCGTTCACCAGCGATTTGGCTATGAGGAAATCAAAACGCCCATTATTCTCAATAAAGCGTTGTGGCACAAAAGCGGCCACTGGGACCATTACAAAGAGAATATGTATTTCACCCGCTTTGATGACAACGACTATGCGATAAAGCCGATGAACTGCCCGGGCGGCTGCTTAGTTTATCAAACCCGCAAACATTCCTACCGCGAATTCCCGCTGCGGGTCGCGGAGCTTGGTCTTGTCCATCGCCACGAGGCGAGCGGCGTAATACACGGCCTTTTCAGGGTGCGGCAATTTACCCAGGATGATGCTCATATCTTCTGCACGCCGGATCAGATTGAGGCTGAAATCATCGGCGTTATCGAGCTGACCTTCGAGATATACAAGGCGTTCGGCTTCAATGAGCTGCACATAGAGCTATCTACCAAGCCGGAAAATCACATCGGCTCCGATGAAATATGGGAAACCGCCACCAACGCTCTCATCAATGCTCTTAAGCACAAGAATATCGATTACAAGGTCAACGAGGGCGACGGCGCATTCTACGGCCCGAAAATCGATTTCCATATCGAGGATTCGCTGAAACGCTCCTGGCAGTTAGGCACTATCCAGCTTGATTTCTCGATGCCCCAGCGGTTCGAGCTTGTCTATACCGACAAGGACAATACCGAAAAGGCGCCGGTTATGATTCACCGCGCGGTGCTGGGTTCATTCGAGCGGTTTATCGGGATTCTTATTGAGCATTACGCGGGCGATATGCCTTTGTGGCTTGCTCCGCATCAGATGATAATACTGCCCATAAGCGAAAAGACCAACGATTACGCCAAAGCGGTCGAGGCCCGGCTAAAGGCACAGGGGTTGCGTGTCTCCTGTGATTTGACGGATGAGAAAATCGGGGCAAAAATCGCCAGAACACATGCCGACAAGCCGGCATATATGCTTGTGGTCGGACCAAAGGAATCGCAGTCGGATTCCGTCAACGTCAGGATTCGGGGTCAGGAGCAGACAAAAACGCTCAAGGTCGATGAATTTGCGGCGATAGCCCTGAAGAAAATCGCCGATAAGCAGGTAGAGCTGGCCTTGTAGGCCTATGAATTGGTTTAAGTTAATCGATAAGTAACCGTTTTATAGTTTTTGGAAAGGTGATAGTTAGTGATAATAAAGGTAAAGGGGTTGAAGATAAACGGAGGGATACGAGCTGAAAAGGTTCGGCTCGTCGATGCGGAAAACAATCAGGTCGGCATCGTTGAGCGGCTTTTCGCCCTGGAAAAGTCCCGCGAGGCCAATCTGGACCTTGTCGAGGTATCGCCGACCAGCGACCCGCCCGTATGCCGGATAATGGATTACGGCAAGTGGGTCTATGAGCAGAAGCGAAAAGTCCGCGAGGCACGCAAAAAAACCCACCATGCCGGCTCTCTTAAGGAAGTCCGGCTGCGGCCCGAAACCGACACACACGACATCGAAATCAAGGTCAAACACGCCCGCGAATTCATCGAAAAGGGGCACAAGGTCCAATTTACGCTCATTTTCCGCGGTCGCCAGATGCTACATAAGGAAAAGGGCGCCGCGGTTCTTACCGGGATAGTCGAGTCCCTCAGCGACGTAGCCAAGGTGGACCGCTCCAACGAGATGATGGGCAAGCGAATGACTCTTGTAGTCGGGCCCAAGTAGCGATTTTCAATTCTTCGGATACCGCCGGCCGGAGGGCCGAGCAACGTTTGAAAATAGAAAATTGAAAATCATAAATCAAGGCGGTTGACCTGCTTGCGCAAATAGTGTATACTTCCCCATTCGCTCGCGGCAGGCAGTATGGTTATGTGCCGCGATTTGGTGGATTTTTTCAGGGTAGAAACAAATGCCTAAAACAAAAATGAAGACCCATAAGGGAATAAAAAAGAGATTCAAGCTTACCGCCAGCGGGAAGCTGTTGTACAAGCGCCCCTCCGGTAATCATCTAATGAACAGCAAGAACGCCAAGCGGCGAAAAAGAATAGCCAGCCCCGGCATTTTGACCGGGGTTTACGCCGAGAAAATCAAGGCTATGTTTGGCAAATAGCTTATTTCGGCCCGCCTCGCCTGAAAAATCGGGAGTTCGCGACGGGTCGATTGAGCAGTGAGTTGAGAAAGGAAACCGGGTATGCCAAGAATCAGAAAAGGCGCTGCAAGACGGCAGGCGCACAAAAGGGTTATGAAGCTGGTTTCGGGGTATCGCAGCTCCGCCGGCCATCTTTATCGTGCCGCGAAGGAAGCGGCTGTACGAGCGGGCGTTTACGCGCGTGCCGGCCGCAGACTGCGCAAACGTGACTTCAGGTCTTTATGGATTACGCGATTGACCGCCGCCTGCCAGCAGCGGGGCATTATGTACAGCCGGCTTGTCAACGGCCTGAAAAAGGCAAATATCATTCTGAACCGCAAGATGCTCAGTGAAATAGCAATCGCCGACCCGGCCGCCTTTGACGCAATCGTCGCCGCAGCCAAACCGGCGAAAACCTGAAAAAATCACCGCGGAGCACGCTGAGAACACAGAGAAAAAATAAATAAAAATAATCTCTGCGAACTCTGCGGTCTCTGCGGTAAAAAAGGTTATCATGCTTGAGCAATTCGCCAAAATCGGTAAGGACGCTCTTGAGGAGCTAAAAACTGTCGCCGATTCCACGGCACTGGAGCAATTCCGCATAAAATACCTGAGCCGCAAAGGTCTTGTCACCAATATACTGGCCCAGATAGGCAAAGTTGCAGAAGAAGACAGACGCGCCGCAGGACAGCTTGGAAATAAAATCAAAAACGAGGTCACGGCCTCCTTTGAACAGGTCAAAGCAAAAATCACTCAAACCCAGCAGGCCAAAAGCAGGCACCTGATTGACGTTACCCTGCCCGGGACACGACCTCGAATCGGCAAACGGCACGTTATCAATCAGACCACAAACGAACTCCTCGAGATATTCGCCCGAATGGGTTTTGCCGTCGCATACGGCCCCGAGGTCGAGGATGAATGGCATAATTTCGTCGCGCTGAATATCCCGGCGGAGCACCCCGCACGCGACCCCCTGGATAACTTTTACGTCGATGACCAGACCCTTTTGCGGAGTCAGACCTCGACAATCCAGATTCGCGTGATGGAAAAGCAAAAGCCCCCCATCCGCGTCGTCGCGCCGGGCCGGGTTTACAGGCCGGACACCGTTGACGCAACCCATATGTTTATGTTCCATCAGCTCGAAGCGCTTGTCGTCGATGAGGGCGTTAGCATGGTCGATATGAAAACCACCATCGACCAGTTCATAAAGGTTTTCTTAGGCAAGGACGCAAAATGGCGTTTTCGCCCGAGCTTTTTCCCGTTCACCGAGCCCAGCGCAGAAATCGATTTACTCCTGACTGATAAAACAGGCAAAGAGGTCTGGGTCGAGATGGGCGGCTGCGGCATGGTTGACCCGAATGTTTTCGACGCGGTAGGTATCGACAGCGAAAAATATACCGGCTGGGCATTCGGATTCGGCATCGAACGCCTGGCTATGCGAAAATACGGAATTACAGATATTCGCCTGTTTTACGAAAACGACCTTCGTTTCTTACAGCAGTTCTAAGATTGAATCGCTAATTGCGGAGACAGCGATATGAGCTACAAAGGCATAATACTCGCGGGCGGAAGCGGCACACGGCTGCACCCCGTAACAAAGGCCATAAGCAAGCAGCTTATCCCCGTATATGATAAGCCGATGGTTTACTACCCGCTGACTACGCTGATGCTGGCGGGCATAAAAGAGATTCTGGTCATCAGCACACCAACCGACCTGCCAATGTATAAAAAGGTCCTCGGCGACGGTTCGCAGTGGGGCATCCGGCTCGAATACGCGGAACAACCCAGGCCCGAAGGGCTCGCTCAGGCATTCATCATCGGCAAAAATTTCCTCGCGGGCTCTCCCGCCTGTCTCATACTCGGCGACAACATTTTCTACGGCCACGGGCTTGTCGATTCACTCAAAAAAGCCGTAAGCAGCGAAACCGGCGCGACAATTTTCGGCTACTGGGTAAGAGACCCGCAGCGATACGGCGTCATCGAGTTCGATAAAGCCGGCAAGGTAATATCTATCGAGGAAAAACCGCAAAAACCTAAATCCAATTACGCGGCTGTAGGACTTTACTTCTACGACTCGCAGGTCTGCGATATCGCCGCTACCATCAAACCCTCTGCCAGAGGCGAGCTTGAAATCACCGACCTCAACAACGCTTATCGGAAAAACAACAAGCTGCAGGTCGAATTGTTCGGTCGCGGCACCGCCTGGCTCGATACGGGGACACCCGAATCGATGCTTCAGGCCGCCAATTTTGTCCAGACCGTTCAGCAAAGACAGGGCCTGATGATTGCCTGCCCCGAAGAAATAGCGTTCCATCTCGGCCTTATCGACGCCAAACAACTGGCCAAGCTCGCTGAACCCTTGGCCAAAAACTGGTATGGGCAATACCTGCTTGCGCTTGTGGAAGAGTGCCGCTGAATGAAAGTTATACAGACGAAACTTCCCGGAGTAATAGTATTTGAGCCCGACGTGTTCGGCGACGCACGCGGCTGGTTTGCGGAAACTTTCAGCGGCAAACGTTATGAAGAGGCGGGATTGAAACTGCCGTTTGTGCAGGATAACGTCTCATTTTCGGAAAAGAACGTCCTGCGAGGTCTTCATTTCCAGTATCCGCATTCGCAGGGTAAATTAGTGCAGGCGCTGTCCGGCGAGGTCTTCGACGCGGCAGTCGATATCCGCGTCGGCTCGCCGAGTTTCGGACAGTGGTTCGGCGAAAGGTTATCCGCGGAAAATCACAAACAGATGTATATCCCGCCGGGTTTTGCTCACGGCTTTTGCGTTCTAAGCAACGCCGCCCTGTTCTCCTATAAATGCACCGACTACTACAGCCCCGCAACTGAGGGGGGCATAATATGGAACGACCCGGATATCGGAATCACCTGGCCGGCAGATGCGCCGCAGGTATCCAAAAAAGACGCGGCTTATACTCGCCTCAAAGACATCCCTAAAGATAAGTTACCAAAATACGGTGAAAGCAAATGAGCAGCCCGGCAGACAAAATAATCATCCTCGGCGGCAAAGGAATGTTAGGCACAGAAGTAGCCGCGGAGTGCAAACGCCGGGGTATGGATTTCGAAGTGTTCGACCTGCCCGAATTCGATATAACTAACGAACACCAGCTGCTGAGCGTAATTCATCCGGCCCATACGATAGTCAATTGTGCCGCGTACACAAACGTTGAAAAGGCCGAGACCGAAACCGAGCTTGCCTTTCGCGTCAATGCCGAGGCCGTAGGCCTGCTCGCAACCTCCGCGAAAAAATCCGGCGCCTGGGTACTTCACATAAGCACCGATTTTGTTTTCGACGGCGTTTCCGACAGGCCCTATGCCGAGAAGGACTTTCCTCATCCCATCAACGCATACGGCAGAACCAAGCTGGCGGGTGAACGACTCCTCGAAGAAAACCGTTGTCATCATTGTATAATGCGGGTCGAGTGGACTTACGGGATGAAAGGCGATAACTTCATAAAAAAAATTCTGCAAAAGGCGAGGACTCAAACGGATATGAAGATTGTCGATGACCAGGTTGGCTCACCGACAGCGACAACCGAGGCGGCCAAGGCCGTTTGCGACCTTATACATAAAAAACCGACGGGCATCTATCATTTCGCAAGCCAGGGATATGTCAGCCGATTCGATGTCGCGAAGTTCATCGCCGAAAAGCTCGCCCTGGACGTGCGGCTGACCCCCTGCAAAACCAGCGATTATACTTCCGCAGCGGCCAGACCGCTAAACAGTAAATTTGATTGCAGTAAAATCAGGCCCCTGCTCAGCGGCCCGATTAAACCCTGGCAGGTCCCTTTAGAGGAATTCCTTAAACAATTATGAGAAGATTACTCGTTACAGGCGGTGCAGGTTTTATCGGCAGCAATTTCGTGCGGATGATTTTTTCCGAACAGCCAGATTGTTTCGTGGTCAATCTCGACAAGCTCACATACGCCGGAAATCTTGAAAATCTCGCCGGCTTTGAAAATCATCCTAATCATAAATTCATAAAAGGCGACATCTGCGACGCCAAACTGATTGAACGCATCATCGACGAATTCAAGATTGACTCGATTGTTAATTTCGCCGCGGAAAGCCACGTTGACCGTTCAATTTCCGAACCTAAAATTTTTATCGAAACAAACGTTACGGGAACATTGACGCTTCTTGAGGCCACAAGAGATAAAAAACTCCGGCGGTTCGTTCAGATTTCAACCGACGAGGTTTACGGCGCCCTCGGGTCTGAAGGCATGTTTATCGAGGATACACCGCTTAGCCCCAACTCGCCGTATTCGGCCAGCAAGGCCTCCGCCGACCTTCTTGTCCGCGCATTCGGGCATACTTTCGGCGTCGAATATAATATCACTCGCTGCTCAAACAACTATGGGCCTTATCAATTCCCGGAAAAGCTCATCCCGCTGATGATTAACAACGCCCTGAATGACAAGCAACTGCCGGTTTACGGCGACGGAATGCAAATCCGCGACTGGCTCTATGTTTACGACCACTGCACCGCTATCTGGAAGGTCCTCACCGAGGCGGCGCCGGGCGAAATATACAACATCGGCGGCTGCAACGAGAAAGCCAATATCGACGTCATCCGGCTGATTCTCGGTCGCTTAGGCAAACCGGAATCACTCATCAAACATGTTACCGACCGGCCGGGCCATGACAGACGATACGCTATCGATGCTTCAAAGATAATCAGCAAATTGAAATGGCGGCCCTCGGTATCTTTCGAGCAGGGTATCGCCAAGACGATTGACTGGTACCTGGCAAACCGCAAATGGCTGGCCAACGTTGTCTCGGGCGATTACCAGAAGTATTACGACTCGATGTACAAGAACAGGTAATCGGCAGGAAGGAATTGCCGGGCAATTTGGGATATAATCAACGACGGCTCGTTCGACCAATAACTTTTATGATTAACAATGAACGCTAAAAATGAATTTTTATCCCGTTTGTTCGGCCCTGCCCGGCAAAGCTCCGCTAACCTGCGATACTGGCTTGGGCCGGATTGTCCCGTTTCAGAAGATAACATTAACATGCTTTCTTCATTCGATGCCGCAAAACAACAGCCCGATGGAAGTATTCGGGTGATAAAATCCGACGACAAGACGCGCGTTATTCAGTTTCAGGCCGATGGCGCGCCGTTCACCGCCAAGATTTTCCCGGTGCGCTATTTTAAGGTCAGTCGCAGGCATCGCAGGTATGCGTTTTCCGAACTGCAGAATAACACCGAAGCCAGACGGCGGGGCATTAACACGCCGCTATGCTGCGCCTTTTTTGAAAAACGCTCCTGGGGACTGGTACGGCAATGCGGGGTCATAATGGAAACACTTGCGGACTACACGGAACTTACGCATCTGCTTGACTCCGGAAAACGAACCCTGTCCGATGTCATCGGCGTTATCAAAGAGCTTTACCAGCGGGGCGTAAATCATATTGATGTGGCCCCGAGGAACGTTTTTTTTCGCCGGCAGGACAATAATTACGCGGTTATTGACTGGCAGTATTGCTCTTTTCATCAGCCCCGAAACGACCTTCATCTTTGCCTTATGGCCGCCAAGTTTCTCAATTGCAATAATATCAAGTCCCCTGACCCGAGGTGGCAGTCGTGGCTCAAAACGCTGTTCGGGCAATGTTGTCCTGATATTTCCTATGACAAACTGCAAAAAGCCGTCGATATTATGCAAAACAGAAAACTTCACCTCGAAGCAAGATTGGGGCTTGACGCTTCGGGGCTTGGCGTGGATAAGATTTGGTGAAATGAAATTATGTCTTTACTTCATTGGATTCTGAAAAAACGACTTCTTCTCAAGTGGCGAAGGACCAGGCATAAGAGAACCATACGGCTGAAGGTCTCCGACGTCCCCGGCCTGCTGCGGGACATGGATAAAAACGGGATTCGATATGTCGTCCTGAGATGGCCTGAAGAAGTCCCGATTACAGCCGGGCAGAAATGCCCTTCCGGCATGGACGTGGACATCCTTGCCGACGTCGAAAAAAGAGTGCTCCCTGTTATGGCGGACATTGCAAGCCAAAGGCCGGGCCCTGTGCCCTGTGATTTATATAGTATCAGCGGACGCGCAGGAACTGCTTATCTCGGAAAGCCATACTATCCCCCCGTTCTCGCTGAGGATATTCTTAAAAACCGCTGTCGTCACGCTGCGGGATTTTATGTCCCCCAGCCGTTGTGGGCTTTTCGTTCGCTCGCCTTTCATCTGGCTTATCATAAAGGAATACTCAGCGGCATTCCGACGGGCTGCGAAATACAAACCGAGCCCCATCCGAAACGCAACTACAAGCAGCACATCGAGGAACTTGGTAAATCTCTGAACATCGAAATCGAGCCGCCTTATTCGCTTCTGAAACTTCACGATTATCTGAAGCAATGCCAGTGGAATATGCCTTACGATTTGCTCGAACGCTACCCAAGGAGAGACCCCTGGCATGAATACCTGCTCCGCCGCGAGCTGGATCTGCTGCGACCATGGGCGCAGCGACTCCCGGGGCTGCTTGTCTTCTTTATCAGGCAGGATGCAACTTCGCCGGAAAAACTTGACTTCATAACCAGCCGTCTGTCCGACAAATTTCAAATAGTGATGAAAGTTACATTGTCCGAAGACCAGATAAACCGGGTCATTCGGCTTGTCCGCGGCGGCAACTGGGTACAGGGACCAAATCTCGAACTGGTTCGGCCGGTCATTGCGATGATTACATACGACCATAATCCGGTTCCCGTGGACGAATCCGACCAAATGAAAAAAACAACCTACCCGCTGGTCCGCAACGGGAATGTCTTCATAAAGCAGCAGATACGGGAAATGTTAAACAACAAGTTTTCCACCGACGGCGAGATATTCGGCATCCACGGCAGCGACAACGAATTCGAGGCACAACATATGCTGCGAGCGATTTACGACAAGCAGATTGATGAGGCAAACAATAAGCTTGCGGCGGGTCTGAAAAAGCCGTAGCTGAAAAAAACCGGGAAAAAATTTATGTCAAACGCAAAAAGGATATTTGTGGTCTCGGACCTGCGGCTCGACGCGGTACAGATGTTTAAGAGTACTCTTGTCAAATTAGCCAAGGGGTTTATCCGCCTCGGGCACGATGTTCGCCAGTTCAGTTATTTCGAGATGGTACTGGGATTGAGTCCCGTTAAAAACAGGACCTTCGCCCGCCTGCTTGCCAAAAACAAAGCTGACGGACTGCTCGTCGAAACAATTAAAAATTACAGGCCTGATATAATCTTCATAACTTTTGTTCGAGTGCTCGACGCCGAAACCGTCGAGCGAATGCGGCAGGCGGCGCCGAACGCGATATTTATCGGGCTTGACGTTGACGCCTGGCCTCAGCTCCACCCCGGAAGAATTGAAATCGCCAAAAAACTCGACATCCTTATGGCGACCAACGACGGGCAATACCTGCGAACCTACCGCGACGCGGGGGTTTCCAAATGTGTTTTTATGCCGAACTGCTGCGACCCGGATGTTGACCGCCGCTACGATGTCGAAGACAAATGGAAAAAAGACATTCTCTGGACAGGTTTAGTCAGGCACGACGTCAAACGATATCCCGGCGAACAAATGCGTTACGAGATTGTCAGCAAACTCGTAAAAATGCCCAACTGTGCCGTTTACGGCTGCTGCGGCCGGCCTAAAATCGGAGGGTTCGACTATCTATACGCAATCAGCGGAGCAAAAATCGGTCTGAGCATAAATGCCGACAACGATGTCCGGCTGTATCACTCCGACCGGCTGACGCATTACCTGGCAAGGGGTGCTTTCGTACTCGCCAAAATGGTCCCTGATTCCGATTTACTTTTCAAAGGCGGCCTGCACCTGCGGTATTTTGACACAGCCGAAGAATTCTTTGAATTGGCGGACTGGTTCCTTAAACACGAGGATGAAAGAAAAAAAATTGCCGATGCCGGAATGAAATGGACACACGAGCAGTACAATTCTGTCAGAATAGCCGGCTATATCCTGGATTTGATTGAAAAAGGAACTTACAAGGCGCCGTGGTCAATCGGCTGATGTCCGAGCCGGTGACATTCAGTGGGTATAAGCAATAATCCTTGCGAGCGTGTCGGCTACATCATACTTCGTCGCTGCCGCAGGATTTTCCCTCTTGTGCCTCTCATTTTTCCACCGGTGGTAAAACTGAAACGGCCTCGCGGTGGTCCGCGTAACTATGAGCTTCAGAAGGCCGATGTCCCGCTGGTAGGCCCTGGCCATTATCCCGACAACCTCCTCAAGAAACTTTACCCCTATATCCCCCACTATCCACCGGCAAAGCGTCGCAGCCTCTATGGACGCCGATTCCTCAACACTCAGGTGTTTCCTGTTGAATGCCTCGAAGTCAATGAAATAAAAACCGTCCTGCGCACAGATGATATTGCGCGAATTGGCGTCGTACTGCACAAGCCGTTCGTCGTCGGTCTCAATAGCGATATGATGGCGATTACTCATCTGCTCGAACAGCCGCGAAATCATTTCAAGCTTCTCGCCCGGCTGCGCGCCGGACAGATACGTCCTTAAAGACGGGCCATCAATAAACTTTGTCACAAGATGTGGCTCGGCTGCCGATTCGATTTCCATATCGCATATTTCCGGCACCTTGAAGCCCTTATGTCTCCAGTGCTCGATGAACAGCTTTTCCCGCCCGCGCCTCGCAAATCGGTCAAAGCCGCGATAGACCTTCAGCACATATTTCCGGTTGTTGACCACAAAGGTATAGACCCTGTTTTGGGTTTTCTTCGACGGTGGGAGCAGCTGAAGCTCCATAGCTAAAACGCCTTGCCCTTTCTCACGCGGGCCTGAGAACATAAACGATATCGGTGGAGAACAACGACGGCGCAATCGCAGCCCTGATACCGCGCCGCGGCGACAATCTTCTCTCTATTCTCAGGCCTGCCTGGCGGAACATCTGTTCGACCTCCGAAGGCACCTGGAAATTTTTATGGCTCCGGCTGATTGGCGGAAATCGACCAAACAGGTACCCGATCCTGTAACGGTAAAAGGTTATATTCGGTATGACCACAAGCATACAGCCGCCGGGAGAAAGCATGCCTTTCGCCTGACGGAGAAATTCCAGCGGGTCGGTCAGCCAGTGCAAAACCATGCTCGCTATAATTACATCGAATTTGAAACCGAAATCGGGGATTCCATCGTTCAAGTCGGCTTGTTTAATCCTATCCGCGCCGCCGGCGTATGCTGCAATCGCTTCCGATGAGATTTCAACTCCGTAGGCCTGATGCTTCTGACTGCACAACCTGAAAACATGGCCCGAACCCACGCCGCAGTCCAACACTTTTGCCCCCTGCGCAAACATCCCGTCAACCAGGCCGCTCAGGAACCGGTGCAGCCGTCTCTCGCCGGTTTTACCTTGCGATTCTCGACGCGACCAGTACCCGTTCGGGTCCTTTACTCCGAATTCTCTCAATCCCATATCCTGCTTAGGCATAAAATACAATTCCGGGCGATGGTTTCTCGCTGCCTGCTATTTGCCGATAACGCATATTCCCATCTCGTTTGCCAGGGCAAGCGTCTGGGGTTTATCGATGATTATCGTTTTGCCCGCTTCCACCACAAGGCACTTGGCGCCGTTTGCGGCCAGCGCCCTTATCGTATCAGTCCCCACGCAGGGGACATCAAATCTCATGTCCTTTTTTGCCTTGGCCGCCTTGAGAAGTGTCCAGCCGCCTTTTTTGCACAGCCGACCGGCCCGTTCAATCATATCCGCCGTGCCCTCAATACCCTCGACCGCAATTACTTCCCGTTCCCTGACAGCGATTGCCTGGCCTATGTCCATCTCCGCTATTTTTTTTACGATGGGCCAGCCGAATTCGATATCGCCGGCAATAGACGCACCCGGCCCGCCTCCCGTCATCGGCCCGTTTGTCGCCAGATGTTCTTTGCAGTATTTCGTCGAATCTTCCAGGATTATTCCTCCGCTTGCCAGCTCATCCGCCAGTGCCGACAGCAGCGTTTCGTTCTGTTTGTTCTCTGCCCTGAGCCGCCAGTACCATATTCTTACCGCCCGCCAGTCGGGCAGATATTTCAGTATTCGCCACGGCGTAAAAATTCGCCCCTTCGCAACCCGCCCCACCATTACCGTGCCGGTTACGCCGTGTTTTTTTAACTTGCGAATCCAGCTGCCGGGTCGCGCCAGCGGCACCGTATAAAAAACATCAACTTCATCCGCCAGCGCCTGTTCTGTGCTTCCTGCAAGGCCCACGCAAACAACCTTTACCCCCGCCCGTCTCGCACCGGCCGCTATCATAAAGGGAAGCCGGCCTTCGCCCGCAATCAATCCGACAACTTTGGCGCTATCCATATCACTCCCGGACCGCGAAAAAATCCTATAGTTTATCGGAACCCTGCGAATCTTCCGGGCGAGGCGGCTTATTTTCTCCGCCGGATAAAAACTGTTTTACCTGCGCCTGAAGTTCGCGGATGCTTTGTTTAATCTCGGGAAGATACTGAATCATACCGTAAGCGCGCTTGCCCTGTCCGGCGTCAATCGCCGGGGCGCCCAATATCACTTTGCCGTCCGCTACGTTGTTGATTACGCCCGCCTGCGCCCCGATTGCGACCTGGTTTCCTATGGTGATGTGCCCGACGATGCCCGCCTGGCCCCCGACAATGCAGTGATGTCCCAGCGTCGTCGAGCCGGCAATACCCACCTGCGCTACCAGCAGACAGTGAGGCCCGACCCTTGTCCCGTGCCCAATCGCAATCAAATCGCCAAGTTTGCTGCCCTGTCCGATGATGGTGTCGTTCAGCGTTCCCCGCTCAACACCGCAGCAGGCGCCTATTTCAACGTCATCTTCTATTATAACGCTGCCGATTTGCGGTATCTTGTGGTGAATGCCGTTATGCGTGGCGAAACCGAAACCGTCTTCGCCGACTGCGGCATTGGAATTGATAATCACGCGGTTGCCTATTTTGCAGCCCTCGTAAACCACCACATTAGGGTACAAGAGACAGTCGTTGCCTATCTGAACGTTCTCCCCTATGAATGTGCAGGGATAGATTACACAGCCGTCGCCTATTTTTGCGCCGTCGGAGATTGTAACAAAATCGTGGATTTGGCAGCCGGCGCCGACCTTGGCGCTGTCGGAAATAATCGCCCGCGGACTGATGCCGACTTTCTTGTGCTTGCGGTGTCCGTGCAGCAGCACCATAATCTGCATAAAGGCGTAATAGGGGTCATCAGCAACCAGCAGAGGAGCTGAAGCCGTAACGGTATCCTTGCCCACAATCACCGCGCTGGCTTTGGTTGTCGTCAGTTGCTTTTCGTATTTCTCGTTGCTGAGAAAACTTATCTCACCTGTGCCGGCCCTGCCCAGCGTTGCCGCGGCGTTAATCTTGACGTTTGCGTCGCCGAGTACCCGCCCGCCAACATATTGAGCCAATTCGCCTAAGGTCTTGGTTATCATAAAACCACCTTTTCGGAAAGTCATTGCTTGTTTGCGGCCCATTCTGCTTCGGGCCGGAAGTATTATAGCAGATACGCCTCGCCGGTCAACCCGCGATGGCAATTAAAGCTGTTTATGCCAGCAATGCCGTTATTGCCCGTTGCTGCATTTGGGCTGATATTGCCCCGGCAAAATCTGTCTCGTCGCTTCGCAGGATTGTTACCGCGGGGCCGATAGGACCGTAAATGGCCGGGTCGGTCGGGCCGAATACGGCGACCGTTCGGATTCCCACTGCCGCCGCCAGATGCGTTATGCCGCTGTCGTTGCCGATATAACCCCGCGAACAACCAAGAACGCCGAACACTTCAGTCAAAGACAGATTCGTCAGCAGTTTCCCGGCAGCCCTGATTTCGGCGATTGCCGATTCGCTGAACCTTTCCATCTCGGCAGGCCCAAACAGAAATACCACCTCTACTCCCTCTTTTGCAAGGATTCGCGCCACCGACAGAAAATTATCCAGCCGCCAACATTTGTGCACCCCGCCGCTGCCCGGATGAATAACGACGGGCTTGCGTGTGGGCATAATACCGTTCTCGGCCAATATTTCTTTGCCCCTGTATATATCCGCCGACGTCGGCCTTATCAGTGGCATACTAATCGCCGAGTTATGCTCCTCGCTCAACAGTTCATTTTGCTCGACAAATTGTTTCCTGTAAAAATAGCTGATGTGAATATCGTGTTCCGGCCCCGGTTTCATCGCCAGCGTAATCACTTCCGCGCTGTGGCTGCAATTGACCGTAAAAATCAGGTTCTTCTCGAAATGGCTCTCCGGCTCGCCGAGGAAGCTGGCTATCCAGGAATAGCCCGCAAACGCCATAATCAGCGGGTCGCCGTCGGCAAGCCCGAAATCTTCCTCGCCCGCGAACAGCCGATGCAAACTGAGCGAATCCAGCGACTTGACCGCATCGACACAGCTTCTGCCCGGCAGCATCCCAAGATATTCCGTATGGCCGATGATATCGACCCCGCCGGGGCAAACCGTCTCCTTCATAAGCTCCGCCAGGGGCAGCGTCAAAATGCAATCGCCTATCGCCCCCGGCTGCAAAATCACCCCTCGCTGGCCCTGCTGCGCCGCAATCGCGAGTTTTTCCCGCAGCTTGTCTATTATGTCATTTCTTGCGCACATATTCTGAAAGCGTACTATATCTTATCGGGGGACCTGACAACAAGAACACAGGAGCTTTTATTGAGCAAGATGTGATTTTGAGGTATAATTGTGAGGTTTTGCACGTTAGCGGAAAATCCGGTAAAGATGGCGAAGTTTGAATTAAGTAATGCGATGAAGCCTGCGGGGGACCAGCCGGCGGCAATAAGCCGGCTAACGGAGGCGTTGCGCGCGGGTAAAAAGCTCCAGACGCTGATGGGCGTAACCGGGTCGGGCAAGACATTCACAATGGCAAATATCATCGCGGCGTATAATCGGCCAACATTAGTCATATCGCACAATAAAACCTTAGCAGCCCAGCTCTACGAGGAGTTCAAGGATTTGTTCCCCAATAACGCGGTCGAATATTTCGTCAGCTATTACGATTATTACCAGCCGGAGGCGTATATCCCGCAAAGAGATATATACATCGAAAAAGACGCGTCGAAGAACGCGGATTTGGACCGATTGCGACTTTCAACCACGATGAGCTTATCGACCCGCGAGGATTGCATCATCGTGGCATCCGTATCGTGCATATTCGGCCTGGGTTCGCCAGAAGATTACAAGGCAAGCGTCGTGGGCGTGAGAGTCGGCGATACGATTGACAGAAACACCCTGCTGGGGCGATTGGCGGACATTCAATACTCAAGGAATGACTTTGATTTTCAACGTGGTAAATTCCGGGTCCGTGGGGACGTTGTTGAACTGCACCCTTCTTATGAGTCGTTCGCGATTCGTTTCGAGTTTTTCGGCGACCAGATAGAAAAAATCAGCTACATAAACCCGGTCAGCGGAGATATCCTCGCACAGGAAGAGCAGGTCTTTATATACCCCGCGCAGCATTACGTTACAAGCCCGGACAGTTTGGGTGGCGCGATAGAGGGGATAAAGGCGGAGTTATCACAGCGACTGATGGAGCTTCGCAGTCAGGCCAAACTTTTGGAGGCGCAGCGTCTTGAAGCCCGCACAAAATACGATATCGAGATGCTTCAGGAGGTTGGCTATTGCAGCGGGATAGAAAATTATTCCCGGCATTTAGCGGGATTGCCCGCGGGGTCGAAACCATATACGCTGATAGATTATTTCCCGAAGGATTTCCTGTTATTCATCGATGAGTCGCACGTTACGATTCCGCAACTGCGCGGTATGTGGGCGGGGGACAGGAGTAGAAAGGACGTTTTGGTTGAGCACGGGTTCAGATTACCCAGCGCGCTGGATAACAGGCCTTTGCGATTCGAGGAATTCGAGGAAAAATGGAATCAGGTGGTTTTTGTATCGGCGACGCCGGGGCCATTTGAGATGGCCAAGTGCAATAATGAGGTGGTGGAACAGATAATCAGGCCAACGGGATTAATTGACCCGGAGATTTTTGTTCAGCCGGCGAAAGACCAGGTGGCGCACTTAATCGGCGAAATAGAAAAACGAATCAAGGTCGGGGAAAGAGTGCTGGTAACGACGCTGACGAAAAAAATGTCGGAGGACCTATCCGGGTTTATCGCGAAAAAAGGGATTAAGTGCCAGTATCTTCACAGCGAGATTGAAACCTTAGAGAGGGTTGAAATCCTGCGGAACCTCCGGCTGGGGCATTTTGACGTGTTGGTGGGGATAAACCTGCTGCGCGAGGGGCTGGATTTGCCTGAGGTGTCGATGGTAGCGATTTTAGACGCGGACAAAGAAGGTTTCCTGCGGAGTGAGACATCGCTGATACAGACAATAGGCAGAACCGCCAGGAACGTCAACGCGACGGTGTATTTGTATGCCGACACGGTGACCGAATCGATGAAGAAAGCTATTGACGAAACGAGCAGACGTCGTAAAATTCAGCTTGAATACAACCGGGAACACAATATCACACCAGAGACAATACGCAAGGAAATACGTTCGGGGTTGAACCTGGAGCTTAAGGCCAGGCAGGCCGCGCGCGAAGCGGTGCGGTTTGAGCCGGATGAATTCGAGAAAGTTGAGCTGGCCGGGCAAATCGAGAAGGAAATGCTTGAGGCCGCGGAGTCGCTTGACTTTGAGCGGGCCGCTTTTTTGCGCGATAAGCTCAAAGAGCTTAAAGAACTGCCGCAGTTGGTGCTTTTAGATTCTAAAAAGAAGAAGAGTAATTTTTTAGCCACAAAGAAACTGAAAAGATTCAAAAACCAAAACGAAAGGTAATATGGACAAGCTTGAGCTCGAAAAAGTGATGCCGCTGCTGAAACTGGCGATAGAGGAAGACGTCGGGCAGGGAGATATGACCAGCGACCTGTTCTTCGGAAGCGACGTCATCGGCAAGGCGGATATTGTCTCCCGCGAAGAAATCGTTGTATGCGGTATGCAGGTCGCGAAAACGATACTGCATATGTATGACAAGCGTTTGAAACTCGATATACATGTCAAGGACGGGCAGCAGGCCTATGTCGGGTGTCACCTTGCGACAATCAGGGGGCCGCTTGGTTCGATATTGACCGCGGAACGGGTAGTTCTGAATTTTATGCAGCGGCTGTGCGGGATAGCGACGACGACGCGAAAATATGTCCGCGCAATACAGGGAACGAAAGCCAAAATTTACGACACACGAAAAACGCTGCCCGGCTGGCGGATACTTGAAAAATACGCCGTGCGGTGCGGCGGCGGGTACAATCACCGGCTGGGACTTTACGACGGAATATTGATTAAGGACAATCACATCGCGCAATTAGGCAGGAATTTTCAGCTCAAGCTGAAAAAGATTGTCAAAGAGGCGCGCAAGATAAAGCACGCCAAATTTGTCGCCGTCGAAGTTGACCACGTTGACGACCAGCTCAACTATGTGCTGGCAATACCCGGCATTGATATCGTTCTTCTGGATAATATGGGGCAGTGGCAGTTAAAGCACGCCGTGGAAATGAAACGCAAGATGTGCGGCAAGGGCAAACCCCTGCTGGAAGCATCGGGCAATATCTCGCTTGCCAACGTCTCGGCGATTGCGCAATCAGGCGTGGACAGGATAGCGGTCGGGGCTATTACGCACTCGGCAACGGCCGTCGATATCGGGGTTGACAGGTAAACTTAATTTTTGATTTATGATTTTTGATTTATGATTGAGTATATGTATGACAATGGGCGTTTCGACTCCGTTAGACCCAGATAAGATAAAAAAAAATCTTAAGACAAGTCGCATTGGTCGAAAAGTAGTAGTTTACAACAGCACCGCAAGCACAAACGACGTCGCCGCAAAATACGCCAAAAGCAAAAATAACGATGGCCTTGTTGTGCTCGCGGAAGAGCAGGTACGGGGGCGAGGCAGGAGCGGCAATAAATGGGTCGCGGGCTATGGCGACAGCGTAATTTGCTCGATACTCCTGACCGATTGCGGCATAAACGCGGAATTGCTTTCATTAACAATCGCGGTCGCGACCGCCGAGGCGATAGGTAAATGCGCAAAGGCCGAAGCAAAAATCAAATGGCCCAACGACATCATCCTCAACAATAAAAAAGCAGCCGGCATTCTCGTCGAATCAAAGAAGGCCAATAAGCTCACCTCTTATGTCATAGGCATCGGCATTAACTGCCATCAAGGCAAACTGGACTTCCCCGCTGAATTGCGGAAAACAGCAACGAGCATCGATATCGAGACCGGAGGCCAAATCGACAGAATTTCGCTTATCAAACGGCTGCTGACCTCGGTTGAAAACTCACTTGAAATCGCTGAGCAAAACAAAGAAGGAATTATCGAACATTGGCGGCGGTTAAGCACGCAGCTTGGACAAAGGGTGGCGCTTATTTACAACAAGAAAAAATTTGCCGGCAACTGCATCGGCATCGACCCGGAAAATGGACTCGTTTTGCAGTTAGACACCGGCGGCATCAGGATGTTCCAGGCGGCTCAAACGACAATCGCCAAAGAATAAAATGCAGACGCTTGAAGGTAAAATTCATTGCGAACCATTACAGATACGCGACTGCGGATTGGAGAATTTCCGCGAAACGCTGGAGGTGCAGCATCGATTAGTTGAGCAGAGACGGCAAAACGAAATCGGCGATACGGTTTTGATTGTCGAGCATCAGCCGGTAATCACGTTAGGGGCAAGGCAAAATGCCAATAAGCTGCTTATTGAGCGAGATAAACTAATAACTCAAGGTATCGATGTTGTCGAAATCCGCAGAGGCGGCGGAGCGACCGCTCACAATCCCGGCCAGATTGTTTTTTACCCGATTTTGAACCTGCAGGAATTGCGCCTTGATATAAATCAATACATCAGGACGCTTGAGCAGATTGGAATTGAGCTTCTCGAACAGCTTGGCGTCAAAAGCGAAAGACGAAAGGGCTTTCCCGGCCTATGGGTCAATGACAAAAAAATCGCTTCAATTGGCGTGCGGGTTTCGAGACAAATTACTCATCACGGGATGGCGATAAATATACAAAACGATTTAAGCATCTTTGATTCAATCGTCCCCTGCGGCCTTGAAAATATCAAAATCACCTCGGTTCTTAACGAAACCGGCAACAAATACTTGATGCAGGAAGTGAAAAACAAACTTAAAACACTACTTCTCGAACATTTTGGGAAGACAGAAGACCCGACTTCGCCCAAGGGGCTACGCCGGGCAGGCAGAAGACGGAAAACAGAAAAAGGACGACGGCTGCCGGAATGGCTGAGGAGGCCGATGCCAACAGCAGGCGAATATAGCAAAACGAGTGATATCGTTAGTTCGCTCGGTCTTGAGACAATCTGTATGAGCGCCAATTGTCCCAATCGCGGCCAGTGCTGGGCGAGAGGTACGGCAACGGTTTTGATTCTGGGCAATATCTGCACACGGGGCTGCAAATTCTGCTCGGTTGCCAAAGGCAAGCCGAAGCCTGTCGATACCACCGAGCCGGCAAGAATAGCGGAACTGGCCGAAAAGCTCAAATTGCATTACCTCGTAATCACAAGCGTCAACCGCGATGATTTACCCGATGGCGGAGCGGGACATTTCCGCGATTGCATAAACGAAGTCCGTAAACAATGTCCCCAGGTCAAATTCGAAATTCTTACGCCTGATTTTCGCGATTATCAAACTGAGGCAATCGATATTCTCGCGGAGGCAACACCATTCGTTTTTGCTCATAACGTCGAAACAGTTCCTTCGCTGTATAAAAAAGCTCGTGCGGGCGGCGATTACCATCGCTCGCTCGACCTGCTGAAAATCGCAAAAGATAAATATGTAAACATACCAACCAAATCATCAGTCATGCTCGGCCTTGGTGAAACCGACGAAGAAGTTGAGCAGGTCCTGAAAAATTTACGGGCCGTCGGCTGCGACCGGCTGACAATCGGACAGTATCTAAAACCCTCAAAGGATTCGCTCGATGTTGTCAATTACGTCACGCCTGAGAAATTCGACTGGTGGAAGCAACGGGCGATTGAGCTCGGCTTCGACTGGGTAATCTCCGCCCCCTTTGCCCGCAGCTCCTATTTCGCGGAGATTGAAAATCCGCAGGCACAACAAGCCGTTTGAGGCCAATACTCCTTTTGAATTTGGGTGCGGTTTCTTGTTTGACAGGCCGGTTTTTTTCCTATAATCTTTCCCCAAGCTTCGCCAAAGCAAAAACAAAATGCTCATTTACATGGAAGGAGAAAAACCCGATGCCCAGACGTAAGGATATTAAGAAGGTGATGATTATCGGTTCAGGCCCCATCATCATCGGCCAGGCCTGTGAATTCGATTACTCCGGGACGCAGGCGTGCAAGGCGCTTCGCAAGCTCGGCTACAAAATCGTGCTGGTCAACTCAAACCCGGCGACGATTATGACCGACCCGGGTATGGCGGATGTTACCTATATCGAGCCGCTGAATGTTCCCACCCTTGCCAAAATCATCGAGGCGGAACGCCCTGACGCGATACTGCCGAATCTCGGCGGTCAAACCGGATTGAATCTGTCTTCAGCTCTCGCCAAAGAAGGTATTTTAGATAAATTCGGCGTTAAGGTAATCGGCGTCAACATCGACGCGATTGAACGGGGCGAGGACCGCGGCATCTTCAAAGAAACTATGACCAAGCTGGGTATCGATATGCCCGCAAGCGAGCTGGCATACAGCGTTGAGGAAGCGGAGAAAATCGCCGAAACACTGGGCTACCCGGTCATTATCAGGCCCGCATACACAATGGGCGGGACAGGCGGCGGCGCAGTATTCAACGTCGAGGAGCTGCGAGTTATCGCCGCCAGAGGGCTTTCGGCAAGTTTGGTAAAGCAGATTCTTGTCGAAGAAGCGGTGCTGGGATGGGAGGAGCTTGAGCTGGAAGTAGTCAGAGACAGCAAGGGACAGAAAATCACCGTCTGCTTTATCGAGAACGTTGACCCGATGGGCGTTCACACCGGCGATTCATACTGCACCGCCCCGATGCTGACAATCGACAAGAAATTGCAAAAGAAACTTCAGAAGTACTCATACGACATTGTCGACGCCATCGAAGTCATCGGCGGAACAAATATCCAGTTCGCTCACAATCCTAAAACCGGGAGAGTCGTCGTAATCGAAATCAATCCGCGAACCTCGCGGTCGTCGGCCCTTGCCTCAAAGGCGACGGGATTCCCGATTGCGTTTGTATCGTCGCTGCTGGCGGGAGGCCTGACACTCGACGAGATTCCATACTGGCGCAAAGGCACCCTCGAAAAATACACGCCCTGGGGCGATTACGTGGTAGTGAAGTTTTCGAGATGGGCATTCGAGAAATTCAAAGGCATCGAAGACCGTCTCGGCACACAGATGCGGGCGGTTGGCGAGGTGATGAGCATAGGCAAAAACTACAAAGAGGCCCTCCAGAAAGCGATCCGCTCACTTGAAATTGGCAGACACGGCCTGGGTTTTGCGAAGAATTTTAACAAGCTGCCGCTCGATGAGCTGATGAAAATGCTCAATCACCCCACAAGCGAACGTCAGTTCATGATGTATGAGGCGCTGAGAAAAGGCGCAAAGGTCGATACGCTTTTTGAAAAGACAAAAATAAAGCACTGGTTCATTGAGCAAATGAAAGAGCTTGTCAAGCTCGAAGAGAAAATCTTGAAATACAAAGGCAAAAATGTGCCGGACAAACTTCTTATTCAGGCCAAGAAAGACGGCTTCGCGGACCAATACCTCGCAAAAATCCTCGATGTTACCGAAGACAAGATTCGCAAACAGCGGGCAGGATTGGGTGTTGTTGAGGCATGGGATGCCGTGCCGGTCAGCGGCGTTAAAAACGCGGCGTATTACTACTCCACATACAACGGCAAAGATAAAGTCCCCGTGAGCAAAAGAAAGAAAATTATGGTTCTGGGCGGAGGCCCCAACCGAATCGGGCAGGGTATTGAGTTTGACTATTGCTGCGTTCACGCCGCGTTTACGCTGCGCGACGCGGGCTACGAATCAATTATGGTCAATTGCAACCCGGAAACCGTATCGACCGATTACGACACCTCCGACAAACTGTATTTTGAGCCGTTGACGGTTGAGGACGTGCTGAGCATATACGAAAAGGAAAAGCCGCAAGGCGTTATTGTGCAGTTCGGCGGACAGACCCCGCTGAATCTCGCAAGACAACTCGCCAAAGCGGGCGTAAAGATAATCGGTACTTCGCCCGACGCGATTGACCTCGCCGAAGACAGGGAGCTGTTCCGCAATATGATGAAAAAGCTCAAGATTCCGATGCCTGAAGCGGGCATGGCAAGCAACCTTAAAGAAGCGCTAGCGCTGGCAAAGAAAATCGGTTATCCGCTCATGGTCAGGCCTTCGTATGTGCTTGGCGGACGGGGGATGGAAGTTGTGCACGATGAAGAAATGCTGCGACATTATGTCGCGGCAGCAGTGGATGTTACGCCCGAAAGACCCATACTCATCGACAAGTTCCTCGAAAACGCAATCGAAACCGAGGCGGACGCGATATCGGACGGCAAAGACGCCTTTATCCCGGCGATAATGGAGCATATCGAGCTTGCAGGCATTCACTCCGGCGATTCGGCGTGCGTCATACCGCCCGTATCCATAGCAAAGAAACACTTAGACACGATAACTGAATACACAAAGAAAATCGCGATAAAGCTCAACGTCGTGGGTTTGATGAATATTCAGTACGCGATATGCGACGACAAGGTATATGTGCTTGAGGCCAACCCGCGGGCGTCGCGAACTGTGCCTATTGTCTCGAAGGTCTGCGGATTATCGATGGCAAGAGCGGCAACACAGATTATGCTCGGCAAAAAGCTCAAAGATCTGAAATTAAAACACGGCCGGATTAAGCATTTCGGCGTCAAAGAATCGGTCTTCCCGTTCAATATGTTTCCCGAGGTTGACCCGGTGCTTGGCCCTGAGATGCGCTCGACGGGCGAGGTGCTCGGGCTGGCGGATTCATTCGGGCTTGCGTATTTCAAGTCGCAGGAAGCCACACAAATGCGCCTGCCTTCCGAGGGGACAGTCCTGATAACCATCGCGGACCCCGACAAGAAAAATATTATCAGTGTCGCAAAGGAATTCGCCAAACTCGGCTTCAAAATCAAAACCACCGAGGGGACGCATCGACTGCTTAGCCAAAACGGCGTCAAATCGGAAATGGTCCTAAAGATGCACGAGGGCAGACCAAATGTTATGGACTGCATCAAAAACGGGGAGGTCCAGCTGATTGTGAATACGCCGGCCGGCAAGATGAGTAAATACGACGATTCGTATATCCGCAAGGCGGCGATAAAATACAAGATACCTTATGTGACGACAACCGCCGCAGCGGCTGCCGCGGCAAAAGGCATCGCGGCGTTTAATAAAGCCGGCTCCGCGACGGTAAAATCGCTTCAGCAGTATCACGCGGCGATTAAATAAACGGGCCAGCAGCAGGTAACCGTTATTAAACGCCGGATACGACAATGTCGCTGAAGACCATGCTCGGCGTCCGCCAATTGCCGTAAAGCCAGGGGTCGTTGGCGCATTCTGCGAGCTTGTGCCAGAACTTGAGGTGGTTGTCGGCGATGTTCATTTCCGAAACGGGGTGAACTATTTTGCCGCCGTCGAAAAATTGTCCGAAAATCCCGACTGAGAAATCGCCCGTCGTCGGATTCGAATTTCCGCCGAGAAACTCTGTAACAAGAATTCCTTTGCCGAGGTCTTTGATTATCTCATCGACCGAGCGAGTGCCCGCCGGGACAATCATATTGCCGGTCGAGCCGGAAGTTGGCTCAAGCCCCAGTTTCCTGCTGTAATACCAGTCGATATAGAAATCCTTCAGTACGCCCGCCTCGACAATAGCCCGCTTTTTGACCGCGAAGCCGTCGCCGTCATACAGCCGGCTTCCCGCCCCTTCCAAAATTAACGGGTCATCAACAATAATGAACTTGTCGCTCCCGATTTTTTGCCCCTTTTTGTCGGCCAGAAACGACTGCTTGCGATAAATGTTGCGACCGTCGAGCGCATCGAAAAAGCCCTTCGTAATCCGGCGAACGTTTCGGTTCTCGATGATAATGGGTAATGTGGCCGTCGCGATTTTCTTTGCGCCAAGTTTTGCCAGGGCCTTGCGCGCGGCGCTAGCGCCAATGGTTTCAGGACTCGCCAGTTTTTTGTGCATCCGGCAGTCCGCATAATCATAAGCTTCCGGCCTGCGGTTGTCGTCATCACGGACACTTACCGAAGCCCCGACGCTGAAATTTGTTGACCGGGTGTCGCCTGAAAAACCGTTGCTTGTCAGTGTAACCGATTCGCCCAGCTCATCGCTAAACCAGGCCTCAACCATAACGACTTTTTCTCCGCCCGCCGACCACGCGGCGTTCTCCGCGGCTTTTACCATTGTATGTTTTTGCTCCGCGGATAACTCGTCGATAGACGCGTCCGCTATTTTAAGGTCCATATCAGCTCGATCCTTGTAATACTTCGGGTCGGGCAAAGTTCTGTATGGGTCCTCCGCAATAAGTTTGGTAGTGGAAACGGCGTCTGAAATAAATTCCTTAAGTGCGTCTTTTCGCAAATCACAGGTATTCTGCGAAGAATATCGACCGGCGACAAAAAGGTCTATTCCCATCTGCAACGTGGTCGCCTGCTTGATTATCTCGGGTCTCTTGTCCCTGTATTGTATTTCCACGAGCCGGCTTTTACCCAGCGACACCCTCAAATCCTTCGCGCCAGCTTTGCCCGCAGTATCCAAAACCCACTTGCACAGGTCATACATTTGTTTATCCATACTATGCTCCCTGTTTTTTTGTCCCGCCTACCGTTAAAGACCGAACCAGAACAGTAGGCATACCGCAATCTATCGGCACCAACTGTCCATCTTTGCCGCAGACGGATAAACCGTTGCGGCTCAGCTTAAGGTCGTCTGCGACCATAGTGATATCCCGCAGCAGTTTCGGACCGCTGCCCATAATGTTGAAATCTTTGATTGGGGCCCCGAGTTTGCCGTTTTCTATCAGCCGGCCCCGCGAAACATAAAACGCGAAATCCCCCTGGCCGATATTCACCTGCCCGTTGCTGACATCCTGAATGTATATACCTTTTTTGACGCTCTCGATAATCTCCTGCGGCCTGCTGGCGCCGGGCAGGATATAGGTATTTCGCATTCGCGGCACCGGATAGTTTTCGTAACTTTCCCGCCGGCCGTTGCCCGTGGAGGACAATCCGTAATGTTTGGCGGAAATCCTGTCGTGAAGGTAACTTTTCAATATGCCGTTTTCAACGAGCACCGTCTTCTGGCTCGGCGTGCCCTCGTCGTCAAAATTTATTGACCCTCGCGCGTTAGGCCATGTCCCGTCGTCAACAACCGTCACCATCGGCTCAGCGACTTTCTGCCCCATCATCGTGCTGTAAATAGATATCTTCTTGCGATTGAAATCCGCCTCGAAACCATGCCCGACCGCCTCGTGCAGCAAAACGCCCGGAGAACCCGGGGCAAAAACAGCGGGTATCTCGCCCGCAGGCGGAACCACTGCGTCAAGAAGGGTTACAGCGCCATCGACAACGCCCTCGGCCACTTCCCTGGCGATATCATCTGTGTAATATGAAAAATCGCACCTGCCTCCCCGCGCAAACCAGAATTGCTCTTTGCGACCATCTTTCTCAACCGTAACCATACTGGATAGCGCACTGTCCGGAAGCAAGTCCTCCGCCTTGACCCCGTCGCTTGTTACAACCATTATTCGCTTCCTCGCGTCATTGAAACGAGCTATTGTCTTGATAACGTAATTTGAGCGAGCGAAGCATTTACCCGCGGTCGATTCGACGAGCGAAAGACGGGGCGCCAACGGCGCGGGCTTTGTGCCCGTCAGCGGATAGTAATCGCTCATCTTGACGGCCGCGAATTTGCCAACAACCGGAGTCGCCGAACCATTCGCAATCGTCGCTGCCATCGCCGCCGCTGCCATCATCGATTTTTCACTCAGCTCCTGTGTAAACCCGAACCCCACCTGGTCCCCCTTGACCGTACGGATACCAACACCGAGATTGACCGATGTATACGCCCGGTCAACCTTTTTGTCTTCCAGGCCAAGCGAGTTTGATATGGTATGCTCGAAATACAGGTCCGCGAAATCGCCGCCCTTCGAAAGCGCCTTAGCCAGCACTTTTTTGCACAAAGAATCGGTTATGCCGAATTCCTTCTCAAAGTATCCTGCCTTTTCGGTCCCCGCGAAGGTCAGCCAGCCATCGAACAATACCGGCGCGGCGACTATCGCGCCCCCGGCCAGCGATGTGGTTTTCAGAAAAGTGCGCCTATCTATTCTATCCATAATCATTCCTCGGTTTTTCCAATAATCTCCTTTATACTTGCCGCCAGTTTATTCTGTTCGTCCGCCCAACGCAACCCGTTTCTCTTAGATAAAGCCAAGTTGTCATTTCGACCGAAGCGACACTTTGCGTCGCGGAGCGGAGACACGAAGGGCAATCTATTAAAACAGATTCCTCGACTTCGCTTCGCTACGCTCGGAATGACGCTTTCAACAAAGCAATAAAATGGCGAAACTGGACACAACGGCCATAAACTGATAGATTATCACCCGCAACCCAATTATTCTTAGGAGCCGACTATGAGCAGAAAGACGGTTTTAGCAAAATTGAAACGAAATATCAGGGTCATCCGCCGACAGTTCGCTGTCAAAGGGCTTTCTGTCTTCGGCTCCGTCGCAAAAAACCAGGCAACGCGATCAAGCGACATTGATGTTTTGGTAGAATTCAAAGACAAAGCCACTTTTGACCTTTTTATGGACCTGAAATTTTACCTCGAAGATATACTCGGCGTAAAAGTTGACCTGGTTACGGATAAAGCGATTCGCCCGGAAATTCGTAAGACCATCGAACAGGAGATGATAAATGTCGCGTAACGAAACAATGTATATTCGTGACATTGCCGAAAGCTGTCATAAGATAATGAGCTTCACAGAAGGGCTGACAAAAACAAAACTCCTGCGAGATGAGAAAACATACGATGCAGTTGTTCGCAATCTTGAAATCATAGGCGAGGCGGCAAAACACATCTCGAAACCGACAAGAACAGCGATACCGGATGTGGATTGGCGCAAAATTGCCGGCTTGCGGGATATTCTCGCACACGATTATTTCGGAATAGATAACAACATCTTGTGGGACATAGTCCAAAACAGGGTTCCCGAATTATCCGATGCCCTGAAAACTTTTTTCGAGAACACCGACAAATAACAGTCACATCAGGCACACTACTTTAAAGCGGCATATAAATGAATAATTACGACGCGAAAAAAAACAACGGCAATGAAGGTGAAAAGGAAATCAGACGGGATTTTATACGCGATGCGGTTACTGAGGACATCGCCCCGGGCGGGCGGTTCGAAGGAAAGACCGTCTGCACACGGTTCCCTCCGGAGCCGAACGCTTATCTTCACATAGGCCACGCAAAGGCCGTCTGGATTGACTACGGCATAGCTGAGGAATTCGGCGGACTGTTCAATCTCCGCTTCGATGACACCAACCCCGCGAAGGAAGAGCAGGAATTCGTTGATGCCATCATCGAGGACGTCCGCTGGCTCGGCGCAAAATGGGATGGCCGCCTGTTCTTCGCCAGCGATTACTTCGGCCAGATGTATGACTGGGCAGTCGAGCTGATTAAAAAAGACAAGGCATACGTCTGCGACCTCACCGGCGACCAGGTCAGCGCACACCGCGGCACACTTACCGCCCCGGGCAAAAACAGCCCCCACCGCGACAGGACCGTCGAGGAAAACCTCGATTTACTTACCCGGATGAAAAACGGCGAATTCCCTGATGGCGTAAAGACCCTTCGCGCCAAAATCGATATGGCGCATCCCAACCTGAATATGCGCGACCCGATTATGTATCGCATCCTGCACACCGAACACCATCGCCAGGGCAACAAGTGGTGCATCTACCCGATGTACGACTGGGCGCACGGCTTCGAGGATTCCATCGAGGGCATCACCCACAGCTTGTGCAGTTTGGAATATGAAAATCATCGCCCGCTCTACGACTGGTTCATCGACGCGGTAAACGAAGGCAGAACCGACGACGGCTCCGGCCCGTGGGGTAAAAAAATAAATCACCCCCGCCAAATCGAATTCGCCCGCCTCAACCTCACTTATACCGTTATGTCCAAACGTAAGCTCATCGACCTTGTGCGAGGCGGTCACGTCCGCGATTTCGACGACCCGCGCCTGCCCACTCTCGCGGGCCTTCGCCGAAGGGGCTATACGCCCGAAGCGATTCGCAACTTCTGCGCCACTATCGGCGTCAATAAATTCTACAGCACCATCGATGTCGCCCTGCTCGAACATTGCGTCCGCGAGGACCTCAACAAAAGAAGCGCACGCGTTATGGCGGTATTAAGGCCTTTGAAAGTGGTTATCGATAACTATCCCGAAGGGCAGGTTGACCAGTTGGATGCGGTAAATAATCCCGAAGACCCGTCAGCCGGAACTCGCAAAGTCCCGTTCTCAAAAGAGCTTTATATCGAGCAGGATGACTTTTTTGAAACCCCGCCGCCCAAATTTTATCGGCTAAGCCCCGGCAAAGAAGTCCGCCTGCGATACGCCTATTTCATCAAGTGCACAAACGCCGTAAAAGATAACGCCGGCAACATCGTCGAATTGCATTGCACCTACGACCCCGCCACAAAAGGAGGGGATGCACCTGACGGCAGAAAAGTCAAATCAACAATTCACTGGGTCTCAGCCAAAGACGCCATACCAGCCGAAGTCCGACTGTATGAGAATCTCTTCACCAAAGAAAATCCCGATGATGTCCCCGAAGGCAAGGATTTAACTGTCAACCTGAATCCCAAATCGCTCGAAACCCTGAGAAATTGTTTTGTCGAGCCGGCCCTGAAGAACGCCCAGCCCCTTGCCCGCTATCAGTTCGAGCGGCTTGGCTATTTCTGCGTTGACCCCGACACCGCCAACGGCACCCTTACCTTCAACCGCACCGTCTCCCTTCGTGACGAATGGGCGAAAATACAGAAAAAACAGGAGCGTTAAAAATGACCATTTTGAAACGTGTTATTTGTCTTACATTTATTTTTGGGTTTGCTTCATACTGTTACAGTCAATCAGCGGACACAAACGCTGTCAAATTGCCTGATGGATGGACCAGCGGCGATGTTAAAGCCAACGGGATAACTCTGCATTATTATCGAACAGGCAACGGCACACAGCCCTCCATGGTGCTCTCGCACGGCTATACAGATAACGGCCTGTGCTGGACGGATTTGGCGCTGGCTATGGAAAAAAAGTATGATTGTATAATGTACGATTTGCGAGGCCATGGGTTATCCGACGCCACGGCCACGGGTTATGACATAAACGACAACGTCTCAGACATTGTCGGCCTGATACGCGCCCTGAAACTCTCAAAACCTGTCATTATTGGTCACTCCCTCGGAGGAAGTATCGCCGCGATCGTGGCCGCTAACTATCCGGATATCCCGCAAAAGGTCGTTCTTATAGACCCGCCCGGATTAGTCAAGCCGTTGTTCGAACCCGGTGAAGCTATGAACCGGGCCAGAAACTGGTTTGTAAGTGACATGAATAATCTTAAAAAACTCAGCAAAGAAGAACTCATAAAAGTGGCCGCACAAAGGCATCCCGCAATCTCAGAGGCAGCCCGCGGCAGATGGGCTGACTCGAAAATGCAGATGAAACCACAGATTGTAGATAGCGTCCTGACGATTCCGCCTCTGACGCCCTATCTGCCAAAAATAACTGTCCCGACGCTGATTCTAAAAGCCGACGCCAATGATGCCGTACGAAAAACGGAAATAGATGCGGCAAGCGCAAATCCCAATATAAAATTAGTTCATATAAAAGGCGCAGGCCATCTCGTTCATCTCGAACGTCCAGAAGAATCGCTCGCTGTCCTTAACGATTTTCTTGCGGATTCCAAACAATAGCAATTTTAATTAATGTAGGGTGGGCTTTAGCCCACGCGGAATTTTGATAAACTGTTGATGGGCTAAAGCCCATCCTGCTGTCTGTAGAAAGGATTTTTGTTGTCATTCCGACCGCAGCCCTTTAAGGGGCGAAGCGGAGGAATCTATTTAATTAAAAAGATTCCTCGACTCACTTCGTTCGCTCGGAATGACATTCAATGAAAAATCTGGGGGTTCTAAAATGAGATACATAATTATCTTTGCGATGGCGATTGTTTTTGTGTGCGGATGCCAGCGGAAATACGTGGCCGTGGAAGCCGAAAAGGCGGGATTGTCGGACGCCGAAACAAGGGAAGTGATGAAGGCGGAACGTCTCGGGGAGGAATTGTATTTACAGGATGTAATCGCCGCAAAGACAACGGACGCGCTGATGCGGACAGTCGGCCCGATAAAGCCGGGCGCTCTGAACGGCTGGATTGTCGTTAAGGACGGAGGCGGGAACCTGACACGATTCATCAAGGGGACAGGAGAGGACGTAAACGTCGTTTATGACGTGCGGATTGACGTCAAGGGCAGCACCGAGGTTGCGAAAGACAACCTGCGGCCTTTGTCGGCGACGGAGACAGCGATGTTCTTCGCCAGGCGAAACGCCCTGCGTGCCGCGCCAAAGGATTGTGCCAAGATTTTTAATACCGCGGTAATGGAAGACATCGATTCCAGCGGATGGCTGGTGTATATTCTGGCGGCAATGGCGGAAGATGCAGTCATGGTTGGAGGCCACAGCCGGATAAAGGTGTCAGCGGACGGTAAAACCGTTCTGGCCGTAACTCCGCTTTATGAATCCTGCCTTGCGCTGCCAAAACCGGCTACCGAAAAACCACAGGCCCTTTCCGTGGAATATCTTCTGGAAAACGTCCCGTCGGAGATTCACGTATATCTGAACCGTCTTCACGGATACCCTGTGTATGTGTCCACGGCAAAAAATATCTGGCTGGTGAAGAATGGGAAAATATCGTTAATCAAGTCCACCGAAAAAACCAACTCCAGGGAACTCAAAAAAACATGGCAACAAAATGAATCGGCGGACTGGCGCTCCTTTTGAGGCACGGGTCATTTAGCTAAAATCATTTTGATTGAGACCGCCAGCATCGCCGCGCCGAAAATTCTCGAAAGAGTCACCCCCGAAAGAGCCGTCGCGAATTTGGCCCCGAAGAACCCTCCGATGAAAAATCCGATGCACATCAGGCCCGCGACCTTGAGGTCCACGTAACCTTTTGAATAGTAAGCCCAGGCGGCCAACAGGCCGATTGGCGGAACCATCATCGCCAGCGTTGTCCCCTGTGCCGTTTGCTGAGAAAATCCCAGCAGGAATACCAGCGCCGGAACAACAAAAATGCCGCCCCCGATACCTAAAAGCCCGCTGAGAACCCCCGCAACCAGTCCGAACGCCAGGTAAAGAGCTATCGCCATTTTATCCGTCCTTACTAAATTGGGTTTGAGCACTTATTTGAATAACAGCAGCACAAGGTCGATTACGAAAAGCAGGACAATCGTCGCCTCGAGCACAAACATCCACGCATTGAACCTGTTCTGCAGCAAAATCTGGTAGAGCCCGTCGAGCGTCCGTGTTTTTTCCCCGATGATGCGCTGCCAGTCGCCGAGGTGGAACCTGTCCATGAGATTCCTGTGCGTCTTCGCCAAGTGCCAGTCGCCGAAAAACTTCGTTATGTTTGACAATTCATCGCTTATCCTCGCCAGGTCTATACGAAGCTCTCGCAGATTCTCCAGCATTTTGCGGGTGGAACGAACCGTTTGCCTGTTCATATCGTTGTAGGCGGCCTGAAGCGCCTCATCCAGGACCCTGTCGTATGCCGCAAGCTCCACCAGCTGGACGTTCGCAAGCTCCATTATGTGCAGAACGTCGTCAAGCACATCCTGCTGGCCGACGACAACCGCCGAATCCCAGTCAACCACAACAAGATCGTCCCCGTAATAGCTCAGGTACAATCCTGTCGATTCATACGCTTCCTGCTCTGACAGAACTTCGTCGTCTTCTTCCTGCATAAGCAGCGACGCCACGCGCCTTCGGTTGGCCTTGAGCCAGTCCTCCGCCCGCAGTCCCTGCTCTCCCGACACGCCGGGCAGCCCGCTTACGCAAAATACCGTATATGCCTCCGCCTGCGTTAATGTTCCCACAGGGCGGACACAGTTCGGCTCAAGGTCTTTCAATACCTTTTCCGCGAACTCACTAACCTCATCATCAAGACCCCGCCCGGCAAATTCCAAATCATGATAGTCAACAAGGTCCTCAAGCCGCTGGACCTCGAACGGCACACGAACCTGCACCGTCATCGCGCCAACCCCGAAGATTTTCACGCTCTTTCTGATTTCGACCGATTGGCCGTTATCGAGCGTCCGTTTCTCCGGGACAAATTCCGCCACCCTCGGCCGATAGAAAAACATCTGCTTAGGTATCCGCTTGCTGGGCCCCACAAGATAATCCTTCGTCGGCTGACCTAATATCCTCTCCACCGGCTCATTTTTTATATCGTACGCGATATCATAAGCATAGATATAAACAACCTCGCCGCGATACGGCAAATCACGCCCCTGTTTATCTGCGACTACTTTATCACTCTTAATATCCATCTCAGTCAAAAAGCTCTCTGAATTTGGCGGCTATGTCGCCGCTTTCGCACAGCGTCTGCCCTATCAGAACCGCACTGACGCCCGCTGCTTTTAATTTTTCCACGTCGGCCCTCGTTTTGATTCCGCTCTCGGCGACAAGCTCGACCTTGTTATCCAGCAGGCCGGCAAGGCGCGAAGTGGTATTCAAATCCACCTTCATTGTCGTAAGGTCGCGGTTGTTTATACCCAGGACGCTGTAACCCTTTTTGGGAAAGCCGACCATGCTCCGCACCGCCAAAAGCGAGTCGGCGTCATGCACCTCCAGAAGCACCGTCAGCGTCAATTCGGCGGCGGCAATCATCAGGTCGATAAGCTCCGCGGGCTTCAATGCCTCGGCAATAAGCAGTATCGCGTCGGCGCCGGCGATGCGGGATTCATAAACCTGCAAGATATCTAAGATAAAATCCTTTCGCAGGATAGGCAAATCGACGGCGTGTTTCACGTGGTCGATGTATTCGAGCTTGCCCTGAAAATACTTTTCGTCGGTAAGAACACTGATGGCGTCTGCGCCGCAGCGTTCGTATGCCTTTGCGATTGTGACCGGGGCGAAATCCCTGCATATTACGCCGGCGGAGGGCGAGGCCTTTTTTATCTCCGCGATAACATTCAGGCCTCTCTTGTTCGTCTTCGTCACGGCCTTATAAAAATTCCGGCATTTGCCGAGAAGCGCAAGCTGCTCTTTAAATTCTTCGAGCGGCTGTTCCCTTTTTCTCTTTTCGACCTCTTTGCGTTTATCCGCGATGATTTGTTCCAGTATGGTCACAAATGTCCCTTCGCACTTTTTATTCGCTAATTTTCAGTTACCCCGGCGACCTTGACGTAAGCCATACGAAGCTCATTGAGCCCAGAACTAATAGCCTGCTGCTCGTCTTCACTGAGATTGCCCTTGGTTTTCGCTTCGAGCGTCTCCAGCATATCGATATTGTACTTGGCAAGCGCAAGGTCCGGCGCACGTTTTTCCTGCCCCTTCACCTGGATAAACCCAAGCGAAAAAAGCGTCTGTGTGAAAAGCATGCTCACCAGGGCCGCGAAGTCGCCTTCGGGCAGCGGGCCTCGGCGATTATCCCCTTCGACTTGCTGCTTCTCGGCTTCCTCTTTTGCCGCCATTACTTCTTTTTCCTTCTTCGCCTGCTGCTTCCAATCCTCATCGATAATTATCTTCTTCTCGTCTTTTTTGTTGTTTTCAGCCATAACCTGTCTGCTCCTTACTTTTAGTGACGAAATTTTTTCATCCTCTTGTCAATGTCCCTTTTCTGTTCACGCTTGGCAATCGCCTGGCGTTTGTCATATTGCCGTTTGCCTCTGGCGAGGGCAACTTCCGTCTTCGCCAGGCCCTTTTGATTAAAATATATCCGCAGCGGCACAAGCGTGTAGCCGCGCTGCTCCAGCTTGGTGTAGATTTTGTGAATCTCGTGCTTGTGCAGCAAAAGTTTCCTTTTTCGTGTCGGGGTGTGACCTGCCAGTCCCGTTACCTGGTACTGGGAAATTTTGGCGCCCACCAGCCAGCATTCCCCGTTTATGATTCTCGCGTATGACCCGCTCAGGTCCGCCTGCCCGGTGCGCAGTGACTTTACCTCGCTGCCCAAAAGCTCCATCCCCGCTTCGAACTTGTCTTCTATCTCGAAGTTGTGCCAGGCCTTTTTGTTGACCGCCACCGAACTTTCTTTATCGTGACCCGATTTCGCCGCCATTCAAATTATCATAGCCGGGGACGCTGCCGTCTGCAATAGCACAGGTCACGTAGTAAATCGGGATTGCGGGGGATTGTCAGGAGCGCCTACGCGCTTCCTTTTAAGATATGCTGTCTTGCGATATGAGATGCCGCGGCGGTTATCAGGTTGTTAACTACGCCATTATTCCATGTACCAGGTCGGCCTCTGCCTTTTTGCTTTCTGACATATCCCGGATGATGCCAACAGCATGCCATTTTCCGCCCAAATGGACTGAATTGACAGACAGTTCTATGCTGAATTCTTTTCCGTTCTTCCTAACTGCCTCCAGCTTGAGAGTTTTGCCTAAGGCGTTGCCCTGCCCTGTTTTTTGGAAGTAAGAAAGACCCTTTTGATAGGCATCGCGGAATCGTCCGGGGGCCAGCAGCGAGTGAAGGTTTTTTCCGATTGCCTCATTGCGGGAATAACCGAATATTCTCTCCGCGGCTGGGTTCCAAAAGGATATTTCTCCTTTTGGCCCCATCATTATGATAGCGTCCTTTGCGCATTCAGCTATCTTTTTAATGGTTTCGCTTTCTTCGAGTTGAATCTGAGTACGTTCGCGCTCAATAGTGTCTCTGGCCACGGCAACTATATACTCCATGCGACCCAGTTTGACGATGCTGGCATTCACTTCAACTGGAAATGTAGTGCCATCCTTGCGTTTGGCCCGATCCGCTAACATGTATCCGTAATTTCTGACCTTCCCGACATATTCAGCCCAGGCAGGGTTATCAGTAATGTGTTCCCCAATATCCAATACGGTCATGTTAAGCAGTTCAGGCCGTCCATAACCAAGCGTAATGCATGCTTTGTAGTTCACATCCAGAATCTTCGCGGTTTCGGGTTCGACTATAAAAATGCTGTCGTTTGACTTATCAATTAGATTTCTGAATAAATCAAGTTTTCTTTCCGCCTGCTCGCTTGTTTTCAGCATCTCATTTAGGGGGCTTACTATCCAGTACAACATTGTCGCGCTAACCGCGGCCAGGATAATCGGGTCGAGAAATATTCTCCAGGTTCCCCCGATATCCGGCACCTTTTCCAGCAACACCATTATGGCTGCTTCACAGACAAAGATTATAAACACGGCCTTAACAAACAATACGACAGGTCGAGTGCGGACGTCTGGCTGGTCGTGGGAAGCAAGGCCCATGGTGCTATCAACGTTTTTGTCTTTATTTAAAGTCGTGCTCATTTGACAGATTCCTACTCTCGGTTTCTCAGATGCAGCGTTCATCCCCGAATAACGATTACTAACGGGCCACGTCTAATTATCGTCCTGCCGATGAGATGGGTTAAGTGATTTATAGGTAACGCGTTAGTGAAGTAAAAGGGTCGCTACGATGGTTTGTTAGTGCCGCGGGCTATGGACCGATAATCTATAGGCGCAACCGAAATTCTCGACCCCTTTTTGCAAGGTCAACGGTTACCAGCACCAAAATCGCTACGAAATACGGTAGCCGTGGGGCTGTCTGTGTTTATTTTTCAGATTCCATCAATATGGCCCCGGCCATAATGAGGGAGATATGCTGCCTGTCCACCACGTATTCACTCATCGGGACATCGTCATAACAATCCTGGAACCGTCGGAAGAATCCGAGAGTTTCGACATCCGGATGGAACATAAGCGGAGTAAGCCACGGCCAGTGTATTGATTCCATAGGCCCGAAAACCAGTATTCCCGGCTGCGGCTCAACTTCATCATCATACCGGGAATTGTAGTTGAGCGGATCCATCGGGTAAACCACCCCCGCGCCAGTTATCCAGCTCATTTCTGTAGGATTCATCCCCAGCACAAAGTCAAGCGACAGTGCCACGGCATCGCGGTATTTGCTTTCTTTTGTCAATAGGTATGCCCATGCTATCATTCCGTAATTGCGGAAATCCATCGGCGATGGCTGCCCCCAGTCCCCGGTATTTTTGCTCGGCACTTTATAGCCATCCTTGCCCTGTTTTTCTATATATTCGAGCCTTCTGTCGGCTAACGTTATAAGATGCCTGGTTAATTCCGACTTCAGGTTAGGATCAATATTCTGTCGCGTGGAAGTAACCCCCCACACAAGCCGCCATGGCTGCATTGTCCAGAAAATCTCCTCATCGACGCCCCATCTGTCTTCATCGGTGATGAAGTGCTTGAATTTAAGAAAATCCTCGAGATATTTTTTATCGCCGGTGGTTGAAAACATCTGCCCCGCCGCATAACACCATGCCTGGCTGAGTGTGGAATCGTTGTAGGCCTCTTCCTCGCCCATCCACGGCAGTATCGGATTCCATTTTTCATCGCTGTGTTTGACCGCGTAATCGTATGCCCTGACGGCCCTTTTAAGATAGTCATCGGCCTTATTCGGGTCCCAACTTTTAAAGACCCTTGCTGCCTGTCCGAAAAGTGCAGCGCCTGCAAACGATGAATAAGGCGTAGCAATCCTCATATAATATTGCAGCGTATCTTTATAACTCACGCCTCCGTGTGAAGGATGTTTGCAGGCCTCTTTGCCGGGGGCAATTCCGCCGTCAAGCCCCCTGATCTTCTGGCCGTAATCCTGGCACATTACCCACTGCCGCAAACTCCACTCAACCTCATCGAGTATATCAGGGATTCCATTGCCCGCCTCCGGAATCGAAATTTCATTATCCCTGAATTTTTCCGGCATCACTTCATACAGCGTCATCAATCCTTCCGCAAGCCCCGTATGAGTCAGCCGCTGGTCAAAATCGCCCGCATCGTAATGCCCGCCTACCCAGGGTAACGGCCCCTGGGGGACATACCAGTCGCCGAAATTTTTATTCGCCGCGTCCACTATTATGTTGCCATGGCCCGCAAACCATGGATGCATAATGTTCTTTTTGGTTACGTATACCTTGGAATGCATCGGTGCCACCGGACGCGGCCATTTCTCGGCATACGGCTGCTCCAGAGCTATTCCGCACCTTTGAAAATAAAGCCCCTTGAGTGCGAACCTGTAAAAATCACGCGCAACCTTGTCGCCATTCCTGAATGTATATGACCTGCCAAGCCCATCCACCCAGATGTAAAATTCTCCGTTTTCCTTAAATGGGGAAATGTCCAGGACATACAGTTTGTCTTTGCCCTGGATATCGGATTCCGTCACAAAATTAATATCACCGTTAAAAACAATCTTGTTATCCGAAACTCTTTTAACGCAGAACTTTTTATACCCCGACAACTCAACCGGTATCCCATCACCAAGAAAAGATGAAAGATAAACCAGTTTTGTCCCCGAGCCGTTCGAATATCCGAATTGATTGAGCTTAAAGCTCGGATTCGGCGTCTTATCAATCGAAAACTCAATTTCCTGCGGATATTTATCAGGTATAAGACCTTTAGCAAGTTTAACCGTATAAGTTTTGCCCGTTTTAAAAGGCTTACTTGCATGAAGGTGCATAAAATGGTCCATTTTCGGCAAGCCCTTCGGACCGCCTGCCCCTGAGCCGCGCATAAAACAATTTACATCAACGGGATTCACACCTTTGCGATAATCAGCGTCATCGGAGCTGATTATGGAATAATTCGACGGCTCTTTGAGCTTATTGATATCTGTGATGGATTCTCTTCCAAGCCAAACCGTCACAATATTGTCTGAGTGTATCTGCACCCCTCTTATGCCGTTTAACTCTGTCTCGGCAAAAACATTACCCATAAGGCCTGATGCAAAACAAACTGCTACAATAAGATATCTGTTTGCTTTTTTAATCATGATTAACTCTCCTTAAGTACTTGTCTTGCGATTTTCCTGGCAGAACTTGCCCATAAGCATCATCGATTTATTAGTCGCTTCCGCCGAGCCGTCCATTTTAGCGAAGGCGTCAACCAGCGCAACCAAATCAGGGTCGGCGGGCACTCGCCCATAATGATGAGCAACGTTTACTATCCCGGCGTCGAGACCGTATTCCATCGCCTTCGCCACATAAGCCCTGCAAACACCAATCCTCCGCCCCGGCAAATCGCGGACGGAATTACTGATGCCTAACGAGCAATGCACGCCCTTCATCGCAGGGTCACTCTTTATCTTTTTGATTGCCTCAAATGCCCGGTAAGTATATCCCGGCACACCCGGCTCCATCGGCATATCTATCGCCAGCGGGAAAACCGTCGAATCCAGCAAAATCTCCCCCGGCTTGAAACCATACTGCCCCACCGCCTTGTCGTAAATCTTCTTCGCCAGCGAATACAATTCTTCCATCGAATGCGACCCGCCCGGCCCAGTCGGTTTGTCTTCCGTCATCAATAAACCGATGAATGCGTAATCGTAATCTCTCTTCAACGGGAAGAATTTATCCATCGTGTAAATCTTGACGGAATTTATCAGCGGCTGTTTCACCGCCTCTTTTGTGTTATACCACTCTTTCAATCCGGCTATCAGCACATCGTTGTTGCCGCTGTCGATACAGATGGGGACACCATTGCTCCACCTGCGAACCAGTTTCACGTATTCGCGCATCATATCGACCGCAACCTGCTGGTCATCCTCGCCGAACGCATCAACGTTCACCGCAAGATAATCCGCCCCGTCATTCGCCTGCGATTCCACCAGCGCTTTGATGTAATTCAATGGCCCGCTCGGCTTCGTATAAGCATCCGGCCCAAGCTGTGCCAGCTGCTTCATTATCTGTCCCGTCTTTGGTATCGAGGCGTGAATCGATTCACCAATCGAAATCAAGGCGTTTTTCATAGTGTGGTCCCTCCCGAACAGGTAATTCAAAATCGACGCGGTATTCTCCAGCGTTTTGATTCTCGGCTTGTTGATTATGCGTTTGAGTTTCGCAAGGCCGAGCGCCTCCGATGCCGCTGCGTCGTAAATCAATTCCCCGATGCACACACGTTCAAGATTGTTCCCGCATTTGCCGTCAGCCGTCGCGTCCCCGCATGGCGCGTTGGCAAGCCCCTTTTCGCATCCCCCCATCGTGCAAAGCCCGAAATTCTCAGGCAAATAGCAGTCGCCGCATCCCTCGCAGTCAAATATCAAATACTTGAACACGCTCTCCTTAACGTGGAACAATTTGTACATCGCGCCTTCACCTTTTTCGGTTCCCAAGGCCGCCATAGTCCCCCTGAATGCGCGGAAGCCGCGGTAATCGGGATTCAAAATCGCCCTGTGCATAAAATTGAAAAATTTATGATTAAACTTCTTGCGCGACTTCGACGAAACGGCCTCTCGACCATTATCATCATATAAGTAAAATGCCTTCTTCGCGGGCCAATAAAGATTGTCCTTGTATTGTCCCCAGCCATCGCCGATTTCCGCGGCCCTTTTCAAAATCCCCGCGAACGTCTCAAAATTGCTGACGCCCCCGATATCCACCCCCGCCGCACCAATCGCCTTATACATCGCCACCTGCTGCGCCGCCCTCTCAATGTGCTGCGACAAATTTTCCGAATACAGTTTCGCCAGAAGTTCATCGCTCACAAAACACCCGGTCAATTTCGTGTCGTGCATCAACCTTGGCGCCGCCGTCGTCGTACTCAGGAGGTAAACGTTGCCTATGACGGGGATGTTGATTTTGTTTTTATCGAGATACCTGAAAAGCTCCTGCGACTTTTTCCAGTCCCAGCCGACCTGCGTAATCAAAAATTTCGCCCCGCAGGCAATCTTCTTCTCCATCTTGTAATACTGCTGCATCTGCGACTGCTCGGTATATTTGAATGGCGACACCGCCGCGCCGGGGAAAAACTGCTGAACCTTGTCCAAATCCTGGGGTCTCGCCTTTATGTACCCCTCGTTATTCATATCCCTGATGACTTGCAGCAATCCAATAGAATCAACATCGAAAACGCTCGTCGCGGAAACCGGCTTGTCGCCCGTAAGAATCAGCACACTCTCTATTCCGGAATCTCTCAGCCCCACAAGCGAGCTGACAAGCGAATTGGCGTTCTGGTCCTTGCACGAAATATGCGGCATACAATCCAAATCGCCCAGCAGCCCTTCCGCGTTCAACTTGTCAATCGCATGACCCGGGTCGATATTAGCCACACCGCCCGGGTTCTGAGGCAGCGTTATCCCCGCGAAATCAAACCCCGCCGGTATCGAACCAGGCCCCGCTTTTTTGTAAGCCGACAGAAATTTCCCTATCGGCCCAAAGTCGAAATTAGGCCCGCCCGCAAGCTCCGCCACTACAACAAACCCGGCCTTGCATTCCAGCCGTTCTCTTAGTTTTTTCCGCTGCGCCATTTATCGTTCCTGTAAATACCCCTGACATAATAGATACCGATTTAACTGGTGTTTTTACCACGAAGACCCGTATCCACAAAGAAAAATCTTGACGCCTTTATGTCTTAATGGCGAAAATTTTTCGCCCGCCCGCAATATATAACATACTGATATACAACGACTTCGGTTCAAATATATGTTATATGCCTGCCCTGCGCAGCGCAGCGAAGAAGGGCCATTGCAAGGAGACCTCTTTGGGGGGCCGACGTGGCGGTTATAAATTGTGAATCGGCAAGAGTCGCCGGATACACAAGCGTGTAAAACGAAAACGGGGCGCAGCGCGCCCCGTTTTTATGTGCTCATCATCGAGCTTTGCTCGATTGCCAGTTAAAGTGCCGTAGTTCTTAGTTTCTTATCTTCAGGCAATCGCCTCTGAAGCAGCACTCGGTCCACTGGCAGGTCCCGTGTGTTGTGCCGTAGCAGGCGCTGTTGCCCTCGGCGCCCTGTATGGCGCGAATCAGTTCAGTTTTCTTCATAGTGCCGGCCGTAATGCCGAGATTCTTGGCCTTGTCTTTTATTTCGCCCATTGTCATTGGTCTTTCAACTACTTTTACCGGAGCCATTCGTTTCTCCTATTAACTGTGTGGTTGTTTGAATTTAATTTATACTTACGGGGTCCCTGTCCGGTCCCATTTTGCGTAAGTCACATTTGCATACATTCTTATTTCGGCTGTTTTTATCCGCTCGCATCACCGACTTTGCGACAAATAACAAATTGGCTGAAAAACCGCTAAAACATATCGGTGCACGGGGAATTTTTCGGACGTTAGGTGACATTAAGACGACCGCCACGTCCCGCACTCGCCGGCAGTATAGGTTTTTTCGACCATCGGCTCTAGCGAGGTAATCGTTCTTATCTTTGCCGGGGCTGACCGGCAGAATCCTTTGATTACAAAAAGCAATATCAGGAATACGACCCATGCCGCAATATAACTGCCGATGCTGATTGCGATTAAATTGATTGGCAGATAAATTGCTTCTTTGAACATTGGCAAATGTACAGCCCTGTTGTAGTGACTGTTGATTACGTAGCCGTTGATATAGGCGATGTGCCCGCCGATGCCGGCTGCGACAAGCGACAGGATAAATGTCAGCCGCACAAGTCCCCTTGTGATATTAATCGGCTTTCGCTCGCCTGCCCTGACTTTCGCATTCGGGATTCTTGTCTTGACCGCCTCAAGCTCCTGCTCCAGCTTTACTATCGTCGCCGCATCGGATTCCGCCATCGCCTGATACTTCCTTTTCGCAATCGCCTCAGCCTCGGCCTGGCTTTCCGCTTTTATCTTTGATTCCGTCTCTATCTGCAGTTGTTGCTCTAACTGGCCCTTGGCCTCAGCTTCTTTGATAACACATAGTTCTGTTTCCTTCCTTGCGTCCCCTGCTTCGGTAAGTTTTGCCTTGACCTCCGCAAGCTGGCGGCCCATCGCTTCAACCTGCACGTCTGCCTTTAATCTCGCTTCGGTTTCTGTTTTTAATTTTTCTTCGAAATTCTCTTTCGCCTGCTTTTCCGCCATTGCCGATTCCTCGGCCTTCCTCCTGGCGTCGATTTCCGTCAGCAGTTTCGCCTCGATTGTTGCTCGTGCGCTGACTTCCTGTTTAAGCCGTTCTTGTGCCTCCTGTTTTGCCTGGGCGTCAATTTTTACCTGAAACTCCGCCGTTGCCTTTGCATCCAGCGCATCTTTGATTTTTTTCTCTAACTCAAATCTTGCCTCGGTTTCGTTTTTGAGGTGTTCTTCCACCTCCACCCTGCTCTCCGCCGGTATTGCCACGGGTATTCCGTCATCGGACCCGGAGGGCAGACCGGAAGCGCCACCCCTCCTGTCCGGGGCCCTGACCTGCTTCTTGCATTTTGAGCAGTTCACGACCGCCCCGGCCAGTTCAGAAGCAATGTAAAATCCGCTTTGGCAATGTGGGCAGATAGCTATCATTTTATTACACCAGCAAATAAAATATACCATTGGAATACCGTTTAACAAAACCCTCGACTTTGCCGGAAAAAGCCGCGATCTTTTGGTCCGGTAAAAACGCCCCTGCCAGTAAAACGCCTGTGTGCGTAATCCACAAACGATTTGACCATGCGGCAAATCTGTGATATGCTCATTTTGTTGAATATATTAGCCAGGGGAGCCCCCGCTGCTGTCTTGCGACAGCAAGACGCGGGGGCTGAGAAACCCCGAATTGTCGGGGTGACCCTATGAACCTGCCCAGGTTAAGACCTGCGAAGGGAGGCGAAAAGGTTTTTTCGAAACGCTCCTTTCCGGGAGCGTTTTTTGTTTATGGCCTCGATTTTAGAGGATTATGTATGGGCTTCTTAAAAATAAACGGCAAAGAGGAAATATTTCCTGACAATAAATTGCCCGCAACGATAGCGGACTTGCTCCGGCAGCTTGGCGTCGATTCCACAACCGTCGTCGCCGAACTCGATGGCCAAATCATCGAACGCAAAAGCTTCCCGATTACGCCGTTGCACACAGGCCAGAATATCGAACTCGTCAGATTTGTCCCCGGGGGCTAAATATGGATAAGCTTATTATCGCTGGAAAACAATTCACCTCGCGTCTGCTCATCGGCACGGGAAAATTCTCCTCCAGCAAGGCGATGGCTCAGGCGATAGAGGCCGCCGGCGCTGAAATCGTTACTGTGGCTCTGCGCAGGGTTGATATCACAAACAAAGATGACGATATGCTCTCCGCAATCGACCGCGAAAAATATCTGCTCCTGCCTAACACATCGGGCGCACGTACCGCCGATGAGGCCATTCGCTTATCGCACCTCGCACGCGCGGCAACGGGAATTAACTGGGTCAAACTTGAAGTTACCCCCGACCCGTATTATTTACTGCCTGACCCAATCGAGACATTAAAGGCCGCCGAAATTCTCGTTAAAGAGGGCTTCATCGTTTTGCCGTATATCAACGCTGACCCGATATTGAGCAGGAAACTTCAGGATGTCGGAACTGCCACAGTGATGCCTTTAGCCAGCCCCATCGGCTCAAACCAGGGATTAAAAACACGCTCGGCGATTGAAATCATAATCGAGCAGGCCAATGTCCCCGTCGTTGTCGATGCAGGTCTTGGTTTGCCTTCACACGCAGCTGAGGCAATGGAAATGGGCGCAGGCGCCGTTTTGGTAAATACCGCAATCGCGACCGCAGTTGAACCGTCGAAAATGGCTGAGGCATTCAAACTCGCGGTTATAGCAGGCCGAACCGCTTATCTTTCCGGCGCCGCAGCCGAATCCAAAAAAGCAAACGCCTCAAGCCCCCTCACCGGCTTTTTGTATAATGAATAATATGACTACCACAGCACAACATCCCGACATAAAAAAAATTCTCGCCGACAGGGGACTCGATGGCTCAGGAAAAGATATCTGGACCAAGCGTCTCGGCGAAATTACGGAAGATGAAGTGAAATGGGCGCTGTCTCGCAAGCCGGGATATTATGTTCTTGACCGATTGCTTATGCTCATCTCGCCCGCCGCGGAAAATTTCATCGAACAAATGGCGCAAATCGCTCATCAGCTTACGCTCCAGCGATTCGGCAAAACAGTTCGATTATATGCCCCGCTTTATGTTTCTAATTTCTGCGTCAATGGCTGCATTTATTGCGGCTTCAGCACAAACCATCGTTTTTCCCGAATCCGCCTTACTATCGACCAGGCGCTCGCCGAAGCAGAAATAATAGCCAAAGAGGGCTTCAAAGATTTACTCTTAGTCAGCAGTGAAGACAAAAAATTTATCAGCGTCGATTACCTTGTTGAATTGGCGTCAAAGTTACGGCCCAAATTCAGCTCGCTGTCCGTTGAAATTTACCAGATGTCCGCCGATGAATACGCGAAGCTTTTTGCGGCAGGTATCGAAGGCGTAACGCTGTATCAGGAAACCTACGACCGCGAGACATATCGCAAATATCATCCCGCAGGCCCAAAGGCCGACTACGATTATCGCCTGAGCGCAGCGGATAGTATGGGGCAGGGCGGTATGCGTGAAATAGGAATCGGCGCGTTGCTGGGCCTTGACGATTGGCGGCTCGAAACCTTAGCCCTTGCCGAGCATGCCCATTACCTTATGAAACGCTACTGGAAATCGCGAGTTTCGTTTTCCTTCCCGAGGTTACGGCCAGCTAAGGATGTTGACAGCGCACGGTTTAATCTTCTTTCGGATAAAAATCTTGTCCAGATGATTCTCGCCCTTCGGCTGTGTTTCGCCGACGCGGGAATGACTATTTCAACTCGTGAGCCGGCTGGCCTGCGCGACCAGCTCGTTAAACTCGGCATTACCCGAATGAGCGCGGGCAGCAAAACAAACCCCGGCGGGTACTCTGTAGAAAAAGATTCTGTTGGCCAATTCGATATCGATGATTCCCGCTCTCCCGCCCAAATCGCCGCTATGCTGAAATCTCAGGGCCTCGAACCCGTCTGGAAAGATTGGGATAGCGCTTTCACAGAAACCTAAATTTACTATAACGGTTTTTGGAAGGTGATGGTTTCTGCGAAGCCGAGGAAGTGTTTGCGGGAGCGGAGGTTTGTGAAACCCAGCTTTGAAATTAATTGCTTGAGGGCATTCCTGTCGGGATACTGCTTTAAGCTTTCGGCGATGTAGGTATAAAGCTGCGGGTTGCGATGCAGCAAAATTCCCCAGAAGCCGCCCCAGAATTTCAGAAGCATCCCTTTTGTTTTTTGCAGGAAGCGATTCGGCGGTTTCGAAAAATCCAGAAATGCTGCGCTCGCCCCCGGCTTCATAATCCGCCGGATTTCAATAAGGGCTCCTTCGAGATTCGGCGCGTTGCGCAGGGCATAGCCGCCTGTAACGATATCGAAACTGACATCCGCAAAATTCGTCCGGCACATATCCTGAAGGGTAAAGGTAATGTTGCTGAATGTGCAACGCTTTCGCGCGTAATCAATCATTGGTTCAGTAACATCCAGCCCTACGATTTTTCCGGCTGGATATTTGGCTGCCAAGCGAAACGTTATATCTCCCGTTCCGCAGGCGATATCGAGACAGCACGGCGTTTTAACATCCGGCAGTTCTTCGACTAATTGATTTTTCCATGCTCTGTCCCTGTCGAAAGACATTATGCGATTTGTGAGATTGTATTTGGGAGCTATTATGCTGAATAAACGCTGATTTAAAAGCAGCTTGTTTTCCGGCGGAATGCAATCATGCATATTCAGGTCAAGGTTGTTTTTCATTGTGCCGTCTTTTGCATCTCACGCTGTTTCCACATCGCGTACAGGGGCGGGTAAACCAGCAGTTCGAGTATGAAGCTCGTAAGTATGCCGCCAATCATCGGCGCGGCTATTCGCTTCATCACGTCCGCGCCTGTCCCCATCGAATACATAATCGGAATAAGGCCCATAAACATCGCCATCACCGTCATCATCTTTGGCCGAATCCTTTTGACCGCTCCGTGAATAATCGCCTCTTTCAAATCTGCGAAGGTCTTCATCCTGCCCTGCGCAACCATATCGTTATATGATAAATCCAGAAACAGCAGCATAAACACGCCCGTTTCGGCATCCAGCCCCATAAGAGCTATCATCCCGACCCATACCGCAATCGAAATGTTATAGCCCAGTATATAAAGGAACCATATTGCGCCAATCAGCGAAAACGGAACCGCGAGCATTACTATGCCGGTCTTGACGATGTTCTTTGTGTTTATGTAAAGCAGCGTAAATATGATTAAAAGCGTCAGCGGGATTACAACCTTGAGCCGTTCCTTTACACGCAGCATATTCTCAAATTGCCCGCTCCATTCCAGTGTGTAGCCGGTGGGCGGTTGAAATTGCTTATTCACAGCTTTCTTCGCTGCTGCGACGTAGCTGCCGACATCTATTCCTGTGATATTAACGTAAACGTAACCGACCCGCATACCATTCTCGCTACGTATCATCGAAGGCTCAAGAGAAACGCTAATATCGGCAAGCTCGCCGAGCGGTATCTGCGCGCCAGATTCCGTCGGCACAAGCACTCTCTGGAGTTTTTCGAGGGAATCGCGATAGTCACGTGCATACCGTACGTTAATGCCGTATCGTTCCGTTCCCTGAATCGCAGTCGTAACATTTTCCCCGCCGATTGCGCTTGTGATAATCTCTTCGGCGTCCTGTATGCTCAATCCATAGCGGGCAAGCTGTTCCCGCTTAAGATTGAAATCCACAAAATACCCGGCTGCTGCCCGCTCGGCGATTACACTTCGCGTTCCTTTTAAAGGTTTAATTATCGTTTCAATCTGAGTCCCAATTTGCTCAATGACGCTGAGGTCCGCGCCATAAATTTTGATTCCTATATCGGTTTTAATGCCGGTACTAAGCATATCAGTCCTTGCTTTTACCGGCATTGTCCAGCCATTGGAGACGCCCGGTATCTGCATTTTGGCGTTCATTTCCTCAATCAATTTTTCCCACGTCAGGCCGGGCCGCCAATACTGTTTATCTTTCAGGATAACGGTCGTCTCCATCATCGAAAAGGGCGCAGGGTCCGTAGGTGTGTTTGCTCGTCCCGCCTTGCCGAACACCCGCTCAACCTCAGGGAACGACATAAAAATTTTGTCCTGTATCTGCAGGAGATTCGCCGCCTCAGTAACCGATATCCCCGGCAGCGTAGTCGGCATATACAGAATTGTCCCCTCATTTAAAGGCGGCATAAACTCAGAACCAAGTTGGAAATAAACGGGGATGGTAGCTATCAGCAAAATAGCTGCGCAGGTAATAGTAAATTTGCGATGCTCAAGGACGAAGTCGCACACGGGTTCATATATGGCGAATAGTATTCTGCTGACCGGATGTTTCTCTTCCGGATAGTATTTGCCTACGGTTATTGAATTATATAACCACGACAGCCACTTGGGTTTGAAGTGTTTATAGTCCATTCGCGTAAAAAGCATTCGTATAGCAGGGTCGAGAGTTATCGCCAGAATCGCCGCGATTGCCATCGCGAGGTTTTTGCTGTATGCCAGCGGCTTGAAGAGGCGTCCTTCCTGGTCAACCAGCGTGAATATCGGCAAAAACGCGACCGCTATCACTAAAAGCGAAAAGAACACCGACGGCCCCACCTCTTTTAACGCTGCCAGCCGGATGATATGGAAATCGCCTTTGCGCCCGCCTGCCTCCCACAATTGCAGCTTTTTGTAAGCGTTCTCAACTTCCACAATCGCGCCATCCACGAGCACGCCGATTGATATAGCGATACCAGACAGTGACATAATATTGGATGTCAGCTTCATACCATACATCGGTATAAACGACAGCAATACGGCTATGGGGATGGTGACTATGGGGACGATTGCCGAAGGGAAATGCCACAGGAATATCAGTATCACCAGGCTGACGATAATCATTTCTTCGATGAGCTGATGCTTCAGTGTATCGATTGCCCGCTTGATAAGGTCTGAGCGGTCGTATGTCGTGACTATCTCGACGCCTTTCGGCAGCGACGGCTTTATCTCCTCGATTTTGGCTTTGACGCTGTTGATTACGTTGAGCGCGTTTTCCCCCTGCCTCATTATCACGATTCCGCCGACTGTGTCCCCTTCGCCGTCCAGATCCGCCACCCCGCGCCTTATGTCAGGCCCGATGACAACGTCAGCGACATTCTTGACTAAGACAGGTGTTCCCGAACCGTCTGTCCCGATTACGGTGTTCTCCAGGTCCGCGGGCGATTTTACATACCCTTTCGCGCGAATCATATATTCCGTGCCCGACATCTCAAGCAGCCGGCCGCCCACGTCGTTATTGCTTTGCCTTATCGCCTCGACGACTTTGGTGAGGGGAATATTGTATGCAAGCAGCGCATTGGGGTTGACATTGACCTGGTATTGCTTTTGAAAACCGCCTACCGCCGCGACGTCCGCGACTCCGGGCACACTTTGCAGCGAGTATCGCAAATTCCAGTCCTGAAAACTTCGTAAATCCGCCAAACTGTTGTTGCCGGTCTTATCGACCAGCGCATATTGATAAACCCACCCCAGCCCCGTCGCGTCAGGCCCAATCTCCACCGATACGCCCTGCGGCAGTTTCGCGGTAATTTTGCTCAGGTATTCCACCACCCGGCTTCTCGCCCAGTATATGTCTGTGCCATCCTTGAAGATTATGTAAACGTATGAGTACCCGAAATCCGAAAATCCACGAATCGCCCGCACGTTCGGCGCGCCGAGCAGCGCGGTAACAATCGGATATGTCACCTGCTGCTCGATAATGTCGGGGGACCTGTCCCACTGGGAATAGATTATCACCTGTGTGTCCGACAAATCGGGAATGGCGTCCAACGGCATATTCTTTATGCTGTAAACCGCTCCGACTATCGCGGCTATCGTGAAGAATATGACGATGAATTTGTTTTTAGCGGAAAATTCTATTATCCTGCTAATCATCGCTGCACCGAGGCCTTCACTTGTTTGGTTCCGCTGATTTGTTCAAAACCGCGTTCAGTTTGCTCTCCGAATCTATCAGGAAGTTGCCCGAGGTAATGACTTCTTCATTTTCCGACAATCCTCGCAATACCTCGTAATATCCTTGTGCTTTTGATCCGAGCGTTACAACCCTCGGCTCAAAGTGGCCGTCCGGCTTGGCGACAAAAACGATATCTCGCGTCCCCCCGTGCATTACCGCCTCTTCCGGCACGGCAAGCTTGTCGCCTATGGTATACTTTATCGCCACGTTGACAAACATCTCAAGTTTAAGCTTGTTTTCGGGATTATCAACCAACGCCCTGACCTTCAGCGTCCGCGTCGCGGTTTCGATTATGGGAGTAACAGCGATAACCTTGCCCTCAAACATTTGTCCCGGATAAGCAATCGCCCGCACCTCGACGGGCGTCCCCGTTTTTACCAGTTCCGCTTCGTATTCGTAAATGGTTACATATACCCAGACGTTTTTGTCTTCGCTGGTGGGCAGATACAGATTCTGCTGCGGCTTACCACGCTTTTCCAGTTCAGTTATTTCACCCTCGCTCATTCCCATAGCCAGCAGCTTTTGTTTCATTGACTTGATAAATGCCCCTGACTGCTCATCTATATAACCATCGTCTTTGTGTATCGTCCGGCTGCTTTTGAACGTCTGCAGGTATTCCTGCTGTGCGGTATACAGCGACGGGTCGTACGCAACCCTTCCCACCGTCAGGATTTGCCCCGACAGCTTCCTCTTTTCCACCATGCCTTTTTTTACGCCAATCAACTGCTGCTTTTCAGGGCTTATGTAAACCATCGCGGAATTTGTCGCTTCCTCCTCATATACCGGCGCATAATCCATCCCCATCTGGTCTTTCATAGGGACAGGCGACGTTACCGCAGGATTCATCGGGTTGCGATAAAAAAGTATTTTGCCGGATTTACCCGGTTCCGTCTTTTGTTCGGCTTTAGGAGCAACAACCCTCTTAACAAGCGACATACCGCAGATTCCGCAGTCACCGGGCTTGTCCGAAGTGAAATTTGGATGCATCGGACAATAATACAAATCCTTAGCCTCTGAAATAGTTCCTGTGCGTTGTTTGTTATTGTACCGACCCGGTATAAAAACCCCAATAATCGCCGCCACAATAATCACGCCGACGATAATCGCCCGCCTTTTCATTATTCAATTCCTTCTTAAGGTGAGTTCTTATTTAGCGAACTGAGGCAGCTTCGCCAGGTATTTCTCCGGCTCTGCCAGGAATTTACCCTTGCAGTCCGCGCAGCAGAAATAAACCTTCTTGCCCTTGTACTCAACAAAGACCTTCTTGTCTATTTTGTTGCCTTCCATTATGGGGCACGTCGTCTGCTCGATTGATGCTGCTGCGCTCGTAGCCGTCTTTTTTGCTTCTTCTGCCGTCGCGGTTGCCGCCTTGCTTGTATCTTCCGCTGTTTTAGCGGTTTGTTTCTGCATATCTTCCATTGACATTTCTTTGGCTGGCGCAGCCGGCTGCTCTTTCTTTTTGCAGCCGACAATAATAGTTGCTGCCGCCAGACAAATAATGGTTAACATTGTTGTTATATTTTTGAGATTCATCTTTGTAACCTTTCTTAATTTATTTGGTCAATCGTTCAACAAGGAAATTCTCATAACCTCCAAGGTCTTTCCATTTTACTGCGCAGTTGACTTTATTAGCGTTGGGGTCAATTGCGGTCATTCCATCGTCTGCTACACGAATGCCGTTATTTTCCATTTCCAGAAAATCGGTTTTCATAGCGAGGTAAACTGCGACGGTATCAAACAGAATAGAACTTCTATTATTAATATCTGCCGGGTTTTTATTATTATGGGCATTCAGCCATACCCGATAGTTTTCAATTACCGCTTTTGCGAGGGGGGCGTCACTGTTAAGAACTTTCTTATATTTCTCTCCTTTAAGAACCACCAAACTGCAGGTATCGAGCGGCGTAATGGTCATTTCCCAGCCGGCGCTGAAAACCACTTGTGACGCTTTGATAAATGTTTTGACATTATATTCCGGCTCCGGCCTGGGACTTCCGCGAAAACCTCTGTGGACGCTGCCTTGCATTCCGACAAATTTCGCCTTTTTTGCTATATTTGGTTCGCGCTTCAATGCTTCAGCCACATTTGGCAGGGGACCTACAGCGATTAATGTTATCTGTTTCGGTGAATTCATAATTGTATCAATCATTGCCTGGATGCCATCGGTATAAACTTTGCCGGCGTATTTACTCATATCAAAATCTTTTACCCATTCATCCTGTCTGTGGCCTTTTTTCATATCGCCCTCGGCTACTCCGATGCCTATGGGAATGTCAGTTCTGCCGGCTGTTTCCAATATTTTTGCGACAACTTTCGCGCGGGCAGCGGTGTCGCCTACAGCGGTGGTTATAAGTTTGACGTCGAATTCAGGCGACTGCAGGAGAAATGCCAATGCCCAGGTATCGTCGATGTCGTCGCTTATGTCGGTATCGAGAATAACCGGGATTTTTTCGCTTTTACCGGCCGGTTCAGTGCCGAATATTTTTTTTATATTTCCCACCAATAAAATCAGTCCTGCCGCAAGAATTGTTAATACAATTTTTTTATTCATACCTGTTTTTGTCTCCATGAGTCTATTTATTAATTTTCAAGTTCTGTTCCGGCAAGTTTTTCCAGTTCAGCCAATTTCTGCTGATTGTCCGCGATTGCCCGCTGTAAAGACAAGTGATAATCCAGAAGCGTCCGCTGGGCGTCAATCAAGCTTAAAAAATCTATTGCCCCTTCCCGATATGCCGCCTCCGACGCCTGCAGCAGTTCCCTGCCCTTAGGTATCAGCGTATTACGATACAATCGTATTTTTCGGATGCTGTCTCTGTATTCATAAAGCGACTGTGCCGCCTTTGTCAAAAGCACGTTTTCTGTCTCGATCTTTTGCTGTTCGATGCTCGCCTTTTGCGCCTGTGCCTGTCTTGACCCGCTGCTGTAGCTGTCACGCCACAAAGGCAAATTCATCTGAAATACCATAGCGACGCCGTCTCTGCCGCCTCGGCTATCCATATCTTCCCACATCACGCCGACCCCGATATCCGGATAAAAACTCTTCTCCGCAAGCGTAATTTTACTCCCCGCGGCGATTGCCTCATAGTTCAAGCTCGCTAATTCCGGGTTCTTTTGCCTTAATGTATTCGCTAATCGCTCATAATCCAGCTCAACCGCGTTGAATTCTTCGGTCTTTGGCCAGGGCAGGTTCGTATCCGCCGGCAGGGTCAGCGCAGTCCTGAGCCGGCTTACTGTCGGCTCCCGCAACTGGTTCAATCCCCGCAAAACATCTTCCATTTTCGCTATCTCCACCTGCGCCCGAATCACGTCCGGATGCCCGGTCGTCGTTGTCATGTGCTTGGTTCTGGCAACCTCCTCAAAATGTTTGAACAATTCCAGGTTCTCCATCGCTGTATCGGTCGCCCTGGCGAGATAGGCAAATTCATAAAAACCCTCCTTTACCTCTTTGAATAACGCTAATCTCGCCGCCTGGTATTTTTGTTGTGCCGCCGATGTCTCCTTTGTTGCCGCCTGGGTTCGTGCGTCAATCTTGCCAAACCACGGGAACATCTGCATCACGCCTACCGTCTGCTTCATCTGCAGGTCCGATTGTTTCGTCCAGTAGTTATATGTAACCTGCGGGTCCGGAAGCGCCTTTGCCTGCGGAACCTGCTCTAAAGCCATCTGCAATTGCTGATAACTGCTCTTTAGCCCGGCGTTGTGCGTCTCGGCATATTCCAGATAATCTCTCAGGGCCAGGAACCTGTTTGTTTCGTTAGGTCCACCAAAAGCGCACGCATACGGCAATACGATAATGGCGACAGTCACCAGAGACATTGTTAATATGCCCGCTCTCATTGCATATTCCCTCGAAACAATTGCTCGCTCAATTTATTCATCCGGGAACTTTATCTTATACAGATTTAAACCTGTCATACAAGAAAATTCTTACTTCCTGAATTTATCCAGTAATTCAATAACCTCGTCTATTTTTTTCTGCTTTTCCGCTTCGGATTTGCCTTTCAGAGCGCCAGCGACACAACCGTCGAGATGTTTTTTGAATACCTCCCCTTCGACCCTGTGCAGTGCGCCGATGCAGGAGCGTATCTGTGTCAGAATATCGACACAGTACCTCTTCTCTTTAATCATTCGCTGGATACCGGCGACCTGGCCTTCGATTTTCTTCAAAAACTGCAGTTGTCCTTCGTGCGTAGTCGGCTGCTCCATATTTATACCTTCTTTCTGTGTATATTATACCATACCCCCCCACCCTATGTTCAGGTTTTTTAAGCTTTTTTTCAAAGAATTATAACCTGCTCCCGGCGGGTGATATACACAGGACGTTTGGCGGCCTGTCGTTTTTGTTTATACCGTGATTATCTGCCGTTGGCGTCCGCCGCTGTGACGGGCGTTATCAGCCGTTCGACAAGGAAATCCTCGTATGCCCCGATATTTTTCCAGTTTGTCGCGCAGTTTACTTTCTTGCCCTTGCCGTCAATCGCCGTGAATCCGTCATTGGTAACGCGAATCCCGAGGTTTTCCATTACTACAAAATCGCGTTTCATCATCGCAAGGTAAATCGCCACGGTATCAAACAGCACTGAGCTTCTGCTTTCCACCTGCGCCTCATTTTTATTGCCCTTTTTTGCCCATTCACGGTAATTTTCAATTACCACTCTGGCCATCGGACTGTTGCAGTCGAATACCTTCTTATATTTATCCCCGTGCAGCGTTACCTTGCCGCAGGTATCTAATGGCGTGATTGTCATATCCCAGTCCGCCGTGAAAACCGCCTGTGACGCCTTGATAAACGAAGCAACGTTATATTCCTGCTGCGGCTTCGACTTATTATTGAAACTCCAGCGGATACTGCCGTGCATACCCACAAACCGTGCTTTCTTCGCTATATTCGGCTCACGTTCCAGCGCAGCCGCGACGTTCGGCAGGGGCCCTATCGCGATAAGCGTTATCGGCTCAGGAGAATTCATAATCGTATCTATCATTGCCTGCACGCCGTCAGGATAAATCTTCCCGGGATATTTCGACAGATCATAATCCTTTACCCAGGCATCCTGCTTGTGTCCTTTTTTCATGTCCCCTATGGCCACCCCTGTCCCGATTGGAATATCCGTTCTGCCTGCGATTTGCAGTATCTTTGCCACGACCTTTGTTCTGGCCGTTGTGTCGCCAACCGCCGTGGTAATCAGCTTTATATCGAATTCTGGCGATTGAAGAATCATCACAAGCGCCCATGTGTCGTCGATGTCGTCGCAGATGTCGGTATCGAGAATAACAGCTATTTTGCCGTTCTTGCCGACCGGGCTGGGCACGGTATTGCCGCCGAATTGCTTTTCGCATCCGCAAAATAAAGTTAATGATACGGCCAACATAGCAGTGGTCAGCAAGTATCCTTTTTTCACGTTCATTTGCGCTCCTTTCAAAAGCCGTTTAATCGCTGATATGATAATCTCTTGTAAACCCTTCCGCTAATACAAATTGCTCAATAATTCTCGACGCCTTTTATTGTCCTCTCTTGACTTTGCGCCGGATTTTTATATTGTTGCGTAAGTTCTGTGCAAGGAGGCCAAAATTGGCAGAAAAACTGAAAGAAGGAACGTTTGTTTTCGAGCCGGTGGCAAATTCGCCGGTCGGAAGTGTTCTATACAACGAGCACTTAAAACTCACCGATAAATCTCATATCGCGGAATTCGCCGGTTATCTGATGCCCCTGTGGTATTCCTCGATTGCCGAAGAGCATTCTGCGGTCCGTCAGCGAGCGGGCATCTTCGACTGCACCCATATGGGGGCATTAGATGTCGCAGGCCAAAATGCTGAGAGTTTTCTCGACGCGGTTACGACCAATAATGTCCGCACCCTGCAGGTCGGCTCCGCGCAATACAGCTACCTCCTCGATGCCGCAGGCAACATCCTCGACGACATAATTATCTACCGGCGCGAAAAAGAAAAATTTATGGTAGTTGTGAACGCCTCGAATGAGCCGAAAGCCAAGGCGTATCTCGCCGCATTGAACGCAGGTAAAGCAATTATAGATTTAGCAAAACCCGACAGGAAAATTATAACCGCCCCAGTTCGTGATATGCGGGATACAAAAACCGGCCCCGATTGCAGGGTCGATATTGCGCTCCAGGGGCCTTCATCGCCGGATGTTTTATGCAAACTTACGGATGCCTCGGTCGGTCAGCAGATAAAAAACCTCAAAAGCTTTACTTTTTGCCAGGCGAAACTGGCGAATATCGATTGCATCATTTCCCGAACGGGATACACCGGGGCAAAGGTGTGTTTTGAGCTTTTCGTGCATCCGAAAGATGCCGCGAAGTTGTGGCAAAAAGTAATTGAGGCCGGGGCTTTGCCCTGCGGCTTGGGCGCAAGAGATAGTTTGCGTGTCGAAGCGGGTCTGCCTCTTTATGGCCACGAACTCGCCGGACCATATAATATTTCGCCCTTCGAGGCGGGTTATGGCTGGGCGGTAAAACTCGACAAGGATTTCTTCATCGGTAAAGCGGCGATGGAGAAAATCTCAAAAACCTATAAAATGAAAGTCGCCCGCGTCGAGCTTTCGGGTGAAAAAGGCGTTCGGCCCGTCCGCCAGAACGATGCCATAATATGCGACGGCATTTGCGTCGGCTGGGTCCTCAGCAGCGCAACCGCTGGAACAAGGCAGATTGCGATTGTATATATGGATAGGGATGTAGCGACAGAGGGAAATTCGGTTAATGTTTATTATCTGGCTCGCAGCGAAAGCCAGGTAAGCAAGGGAAGAAAACAGGCCGTAAAGAAAGGCGAACAGATAAACGGGGACATCATGGGCAAAGTAGTTAGCCGATTTGAAAAATTTTAAGGTTGGATTCACCGCCGAGAACGCTGAGACCGCAGAGTTTTTTATATTGGTTCCTCTGCGAGCTTTGCGGTCTCTCCCGAAAGGGATGGCCAAGCCACGCGGTAAGATTTGGAGACAAAATTATGGTTGTGAAGGGACTGCTTTACACAAAGGACCACGAGTGGGCCAAAATCGAAGGCGACGTTGCGATTATCGGCATAACCGACCACGCGCAGAACCAGCTGGGCGAACTGACTTTTGTCGAACTGCCCGACGTCGGCAAAGAAATAAAACAAAAAGGCGAACTCGCCGTAGTCGAAAGCTCAAAGGCCGCCAGCGACGTCTATTCGCCCGTCACAGGCAGGGTAATCGAGGCGAACACTAAACTCGAAAAGAATCCGGAAATAGTAAATGACGACTGTTACGGCGCCGGCTGGATTTGCAAAATCCAGATAACCGATAAAGGGGCTGTCCAGAATCTTATCGACGCCACACAGTACGAAATATATCTCAAGGGCCTTTGAAAAAATATTATAACTGTCACCCTGAGCGAAGCGAAGGGTCTGGCCGGGACAAAAAGAGATTCTTCGCTGCGCTCAGAATGACAAATTTTATGCAGTAGTAATTTTTTAACGGAGCTTAAAGATATGCCGTTTATTGCCAATACCGCCGAGCAGCAAAAACAGATGCTGGCCGAGATGGGCCTTACGATGGAAAAGCTCTTTTCGGATATACCAAAAGGGCTTCTGTGCGGGCAGCTGAATTTAGCCGATGGATTGCCCGAACAGGAAGTCCGTAATGTGCTGGCTGGCCTCGCGGACAAAAATTCCATAGACCTCACGCTTTTCCTCGGCGGCGGCTTCTACGACCATTTCATACCGGCAGCTGTTTATTCGATTATATCACGCAGCGAATTTTACACCGCCTACACGCCATATCAGCCCGAGGTCTCGCAGGGGACATTGCAGGCCATATACGAATATCAATCGACGATTTGCCGGCTGACCGATATGGAAGTCGCAAACGCCTCAATATACGACGGCGGCACCGCTATGTACGAGGCGATGATGATGTCCCTTCGCATCACGGGCAGAAACAAGGTAATTATCGATGACAGCGTCAATCCCATTTACCGCGTTATGATTGAATCATATACGAAGAACCTCAAAATCGAACACGTCCAGACGCACTGTCAAACCGGCCTTGTTGACCGCGAACAGATATTAGCCAAACTCGATAATGATACCGCCGCTGTGATTTTGCAGAATCCCAATTTCTTCGGCTGCGTCGATGACTTCAGTGACATAGCCGAAGCCGCACACAAAAAAGGCACGCTCTTAATCGTGTCCAGCTACCCCATCTCGCTCGGAATACTGAAAACCCCCGGCTCAATGGGCGCAGACATCGTAACCGGCGAGGGACAATCCCTGGGTATGCCGATGTCCTTCGGCGGGCCGTATCTCGGCTTTATGGCGACACGGATGGAACACGTCCGCAAAATGCCCGGCCGCATCATTGGCCGGACCAAAGACCGCAATGGCAGCGATTGCTTCGTTATGACCCTCCAGGCAAGAGAACAGCACATACGCAGAGAAAAGGCCACATCAAATATATGCTCCAACGAGGCCCTGTGCGCAATGACCGCACTGGTTTATTTGTCATTATTAGGCAAAGAGGGCTTGCGAGAAACAGCACAGCTTTGTGCCGACAAGGCCAGCTATGCTTATAACCGCCTCACCGCCATACCCGGCGTAAAATCCCATTTCAAAGCAAGGTGGTTCTTCAACGAATTTGTGCTCGACCTGCCCAAAGATGCCGCGGATGTGATAGGTAAACTTATAGAAAAAGGTTTCGCCGCCGGATTCCCATTGAGCAGATACTATCCCGATATGAAAAACTGCATTCTTGTTTGCGTAACCGAAAAGCGAACCAAACAGCAGATTGGTATGTTTGCAGAAGCTCTGGAAAGCGTTCTGTAACACGGCCATCTTGGCCGTGTCTTTAAGTTTTTGTAGGGCGGGGTTTACCCCGCCGACGATTGATTGGAAAAAATAAAATGAAACTGATATTCGATAAAAGTGTGCCCAACAGACGCGGCGTTACAATAACGCGAAGCGATGTCGCCTCCACCGTAAATATCAAAAAAGAATTCCTCCGTAATAAACCCGCCGAGCTTGCCGAGCTTAGCGAGCTTGACGTTGTGAGACACTTCACGGAACTTTCCCGTCGCAACTTCGGCGTCGATACCAATTTTTATCCGCTCGGCTCTTGCACAATGAAATACAACCCAAAGGTCACGGAGCGCATCGCCGCGTATCCGGGCTTTGCGCATCTGCATCCACTCCTTCCCCAATTGCGCGGGGGCGGTATGCTTACGCAGGGGGCGCTCGCAGTCCTTTATGAAATGGATATGCTCCTGCGCGAGATAACGGGAATGGCCGGTTTCACTATGCAGCCGATGGCGGGCGCGCACGGCGAACTCACAGGCATAATGATTATGGCCGCCTATCATCGCGACAAAGGCAACAAAAAAACCACCGTCCTCATCCCCGATAGCGCTCACGGAACCAATCCCGCCAGCGCGGCAATCGCCGGCTACAAAATCGTTTCCGTCCCCAGCACCGACAAAGGCGTGATGGACGTCAACGCCCTTAAAAAACTCCTCAACGATGAAGTCGCGGGCCTTATGCTCACCAATCCGAACACCCTGGGGCTTTTCGACCCGAACATAAAACAGATTTGCGATTTGATTCACAGCGTTGACGGCATTACATACTACGATGGCGCAAATCTCAACGCCATCGTCGGCAAAGCCCGTCCCGGCGACTTCGGCTTCGACATCGTTCACATCAATCTTCACAAAACCTTCGCCACCCCTCACGGCGGCGGCGGTCCCGGCTCCGGCCCCGTAGGCGTTACAAAAAAACTCGTCGATTACCTCCCCGTCTCAATCGTTACCAAACGCCACGACGGCACCTACGCCCTCGAATACGACCGCCCCAAATCCATCGGCTACATCGCCCCCTTCTACGGCAACTTCGCCGTAATCCTCAAGGCATACGTCTATATCCTTATGTTAGGCAAAGCCGGCCTCGTCCGCGTCGCCGAAAACGCCGTCCTCAACGCCAATTACGTCAGGATTAAATTGCAGAAGCATTTTGAACAGGCGGTAAAGGCAATCTGTATGCACGAATGTGTGCTTACGCCATCAAAGGGAATGTTGGATTCAGGTGTTCACGCCCTGGATGTCGCCAAGGCGCTCATTGACCGCGGCTTTCATCCGCCCACCGTCTATTTCCCCACAACAGTCCACGATGCGATTATGATTGAGCCGACGGAAACCGAGAGCAAAGAAACGCTCGACTCCTTCATCGAGGCGATGATTAATATCGCCGAAGTCGCCAAAACCGACCCCGAAAGAATCAAGGCCTCGCCCCTGACTACTCCTGTTTGCAGACCCGACGACACCGCCGCCGCAAAAAACCTCGACCTGGCGTGCCTATAGGAAATATCGCGAAGGTACAGAAGTAGCAAACCGCTGAAAGTCTATTTCAACTCGACCGACCAGTAGGCGCTGTCTAAGAACTGTTTCCAACTGCTGTAACGCTGGCTGCCTAAGTGGACGTGGACGAGGGGGTTATGTTTCGGCTTAACGGGTTTTTGAATCAGAGTTATTCCCGCCTGCTGCGGCGTTCTGCCGCCTTTCTTCACGTTGCAGTTGGTGCACGCGCAGACGATATTCGTCCAGGTGGCCTTGCCGCCCGCGCTTCTTGGAACGACGTGGTCGAGTGAGAGTTCGCTGGTGGGTTGCTTTTTGCCGCAATACTGGCAGCGGTTTTTATCGCGGGCGAAGATGTTCCTGCGGTTGAATTTTACCTCGCTTCTGGGCAGGCGGTCGTAAAACAAAAGGCGAATTATCCTCGGCACGGCGACATATAGATTGACCGTCGAAACCCAGTCGTGATTTTCCGGCTCAAAATTGCGCTTCAGCTCGCTGACCTCGCACCAGCTTTCAAAATCGTAATTGGCGTACGTGCCTTCCTCGCACGAAACGACCTCCGCCAGTTGGCGACAAAGCATAGACAGCGCCCTTCTGGCGCCGATAATGCGAATCGCCATATAGTGCTTATTAAGAACAAGCACGTTACAGTCCAGACCGGATTCAAGTCCTGCGGATAACATAGTCGGAAACTGCCTTATTCTTTTGCCTTTCCATTCACCGCCTAACTATTGAAATAGCAGATATTATGGGAAGTTGCAAGAAAAAACCGGTGACGTTTTGACGTGATTGCCTGCCTGTTATCGTTTACGAAGTGGTAGTATTGTTATGTCATTCCTGCGTAAGCAGGAATCCAGTAGTTTAGGGTAGGCTGTGCCCACCAAATTTATTCGGCTTTCGATTTCTCTGGCTGCTCGTCCTTCTTTGCCGTGGCTGTGCCGGCGGAAAGAAGAACCACGTTCTCCGCTCTTGGGCCTTTTTCGCCCTGCACGATGTCGAAACTGACCGGAGCGCCCTCCTCAAGCGTCTTGTACCCCTCGCTGCTTATGCTTGAGTAATGCACAAAAACGTCTTTGCCGTCCGATGCTGCGATGAAGCCGTAACCCTTCCGTGTGTTAAACCACTTGACCGTTCCCTCTGACATATACCGCCCCGATTCAACAACTATAATGCAGATACGCTTCTAATTTATTATTGTCTGCCCGGCTCTTGTCTGTCGAGCATCGAGTATCAAGTATCGAGAATTATTTTGTCCCCGCCGATTCGCGGGTGCCGGAAACCATGCGATCCTTCATCAGTCGGCCCATCTTGAATTTCACCGTCCTTTTGGCCGGCACATTTACTCGCTGCAGCGTCTTGGGATTCTGTGCGACACGCGATGCGCGGGTCCTGGTCTCGAATACCCCGAAGTCGCGGAACTCAAGCCGGTTGCCCTTCATAAGCTCAGCGGTCATCGTGTCGAGAAATGTCTGAATGATGCGCTTGACTGTTACCCGCTTTGCCTGTGTGTCTTTTGCGATACGATCGATGAGTTCTTTTTTTGTAACCGTTGTCATACATTACCTCGCTTCAACGAACAGCATGTGGCAAATTAAATCCCACGTCAATCGTAAAACCACCGCCTGACCCTAACCCGCCTTCTGACCATTCGGGTCCCATTACCTGCCTCTGCAAATCCTGTTTAACCGTTGTCGCGGCAAATAAACCAAGTGCCGCAAGTAACTATACTATAACGACTTCTACGCAACAAGGAATTTTTATCTAAAAAAATTTTCTCTGTTCAAAAGCGCTTGACTGTTCCCTGGATAAATTATAGATTACGGTTTCTGTGAACACGCGAGGAAAAAAACCTTTGATCGGCATCTTAGGCGGAATGTACTCCGGCAAGAGCACAGTGGCTGCCGAGCTGGCAAAGCTCGGGTGTGCTGTTATTGATGCCGACTCCATATCTCATCAGCTTCTTGAAGAAAAAGACGTCCTTAAAAAAATAGTCCGCGTATTCGGCAAAGAGGTTCTCGACAAAAAAGGCAAAATCGACAGGTCCGCCCTGGCAAACATGGTTTTCGGCAACCCCGCAAAACTGGCCATCCTCACGGGCATACTGCACCCTCTCATTATGGTGCGTGTCGAACAGTTGATTGCACAATGCGCCCCCCAGCCCGCCGTCAGGGCAATAGTCCTCGATATACCGCTTTTGGTTGAGGTTGGCTGGGAAAAACGCTGTGACCACCTCATTTTTGTCGATTGCGCACCCCCAATACGCCTTGAAAGGGCCAAAAACAAGGGTGTTTTTGACGCCGACCAGCTAAAAATTCGCGAAAATCTTCAGATTTCTCTGGACAAAAAGAAACGTATCGCCGATAATGTCATCGATAACAATTCCGACTTATCGGGCTTGTCCAAACAAATCGCTTGTATTTTCTCAACCATTGTGGATAAAGGGTAAGTGCAGTTCAGTTTGGATAAGCGTACCCGGTTTGGGGATACTGACATAACGCCTTAATACCAATTCAGCCACGCCGCTCAGCGCAGTAAAAATTTCCCGCTGGGGTCTGGAAAATCAGCTTGATATTGGCATCGGGGACAAAAACCGGCTGTTGGACATCTGCGGAATACCGGGTATAACCCCCCAGGCAAATAATCGCCGATGGGCGGATGATGTAGAGATTAAGGCAGTTTTACTTCAGCTTAAAGAACCCGCGAGGTTAAAACAGGCGGGATAACATTATTACTTGTAACTTTGGTTGTTGGCAGATATAGGAGCGAATATGATTAAAGGCGGTGGAAAGGGCAGAAGGAAAAAACGGAGTCAGGAAGAGGTGGAAATCATCGAGCAGCCCAAACAATCCGAGCAGCCCGAACAGGCAGAACCTCAGGCACAGCCCGTGGTCGCTAACGAACCGCAGGCCGCCGTTCAGGTCATCGATGAGACCAACGGAACGCAAAAGACCGAGGCGGAATCCACCCACGAAAAATACGAACGGGTGAAAAAGGGGCAGCTGTACCTCACGGACCTCCAGAAGCTGAGCGTCTCCGAGCTCCACGAAATGGCCAAGAAGGACGGCATCACCGAATATACCGCCCTCAAAAAACAGGAGCTTATTTTCAGAATCCTCAAGGAACGCATCCGCCAGAACGGCCTTATGTACGGCGAGGGCGTCCTCGAAGTCCTCCCCGACGGCTACGGCTTCCTGCGCAACCCCGACTATAATTACCTCTCAAGCCCGGACGACATTTATGTTTCGCCTTCTCAAATAAGACGCTTCGGCCTGCGAACGGGCAACACCGTCTCGGGCCAGATTCGCCCGCCAAAGGACTCCGAAAAATACTTCGCTCTCCTTCGCGTCGAGGCAATCAACTTCGAAGACCCCGACCGCCTCGCCGAAAAAACCGTCTTCAGCGACCTCACGCCTTTGCATCCGCTGGAACGAATAATAATGGAGACCGTCCCGGAAGAGCTGAATATGCGCATAATCGACCTGGTGACTCCCGTCGGCAAAGGCCAGCGAGGACTCATCGTCGCGCCGCCAAGAACAGGCAAAACCGTCCTGCTCCAGAAAATGGCAAATGCCATATCAACCAATAACCCGCAAATAAAACTGATTGTGCTTCTGATTGACGAGCGACCGGAAGAAGTTACCGAAATGGAACGCAAAACCGCTCCCGATGTCGAGGTAATAAGCTCGACCTTCGATGAGCCGGCCTCCCGCCATTGCCAGGTCGCCGAAGTCGTCATTGAAAAAGCAAAACGAATGGTCGAATATGGCCACGATGTGGTCATTCTTCTCGACTCTATCACCCGTCTGGCTCGTGCCTACAACTCCGAAATGCCCCACTCAGGCAAAATCCTCACAGGCGGCGTTGACGCCAGCGCAATGCAGATGCCCAAAAAATTCTTCGGCGCAGCTCGAAAAGTCGAGGAAGGCGGCTCACTTACCATTTTCGCCACCGCCCTCATCGACACCGGCTCAAAAATGGACGAAGTCATATTCGAGGAATTCAAGGCCACAGGCAATATGGAATTGCACCTCGACAGGAAACTCGTTGACCGCCGCGTCTATCCCGCAATCGACATCAGCAGAAGCGGAACCAGAAGAGAAGAGCTCCTGCTCGCACCAAAAGAGCTTGCCCTTACCTATCGGCTGCGAAGAGTGCTCAGCGAAATGAACCACGTCGAAGCCATAGAACTGCTCAAGGGCCGGCTGCAAAAGTGCAGAACCAACGCCGAATTCCTTATGACGATGAACCTCGATTAACGGCTTTGCTTTACATTACGCGGTTGTTTGATTAAGATTAGATTCCGGCAGGTAAGCGCCTGCCGGAATTTTTTATTTCAGGACATCTTTCGAGCGTTATATGGCTGAAGAACTCTCAAAGGTTTACGAACCAAAGAACACCGAACAGCAGGCGGCCCAAATCTGGGACGCGGGCAATTACTTTCACGCCGAGCCGGATGGCGCAAAAAGAAAACCCTACACAATCGTCATACCCCCGCCCAATGTTACCGCCGCGCTGCACCTGGGCCACGCCCTCAATAACACCCTTCAGGATATCCTCATCCGCTATCACAGGATGCTCGGCCTGAACACCCTCTGGATGCCCGGCACAGACCACGCCGGCATCGCTACCCAGACCGTCGTTGAAAAAAGGATACTTGCCGAAGAAGGCAAAAAACGCACCGATTTCAAACGCGACGAATTCGTCGCCCGCGTCCAGGCATGGAAAGATGAATACGAAGTTCGAATCATCGACCAGCTAAAAGCGATGGGCTGCTCCTGCGACTGGCAGCGAACACGGTTCACAATGGACGAGACCTGCGCCAAAGCGGTCAGGGCCACGTTCTTCAATCTCTTCAAAGATGGCTTAATATATAGAGGCAAACGTCTCGTCAACTGGGACCCCGCCACGCAAACCGTCCTTGCCGATGATGAAGTCGAGCACGAAACAATCCAGGGTAATTTCTGGTATCTGCGTTACCCATTGGTCGAGCCGGTTGTCGTGGAAGGCAAACGCATAGAATATGTAACCGTTGCGACGACCCGCCCCGAAACTATGCTGGGCGATACCGCCGTGGCGATGAATCCGGGCGACCCAAGGGCAAAAGCCCTTGTTGGTAAAAAAGTCCGCCTGCCTATCGTGGGCAGAATAATTCCCATCATCGCCGATGAGCACGTTGTTTTGCCCAATCCCAACAGCGAAGACGAAAAAGCCAGATTCTCAACCGGCTTTTTGAAAGTTACCCCCGCCCATGACCCAGATGACTGGGCGATTGGGCAAAGACATAAACTTGAAGTCATTAACGTGATGGCGCCCGATGGCTCAATCAGCGATAAATTCGGCTGGACCGACTGGGAACAAATCAAAAATCCCGACGCTGAAAACCTAATCGGAATGGACCGCTTTGAGGCACGCGAGGCAATCGTCGAATGGTTCCGCGAAGAAGGCCTTCTCGAAGAAGTCAGACCATACGCCCACGAAGTAGGCCACAGCTACCGAAGCCATGTCCCTATTGAGCCATATTTGTCGGACCAGTGGTATATTGCGGTTAAAAAGCCGATTGACCATCTTGAGAAAAAAATGGGCAAAGGGATGATTGGTGAAACAGACGTGCCGGTCAACTCATTGGCAGGTCTTGCTTTGAAGCCGCTGCTGGATGGCCGACTGAAATTTGTCCCGGAACGTTATGCCAAAACATATCAGGCCTGGCTCGAAAACCTCCGCGACTGGCCCATTTCTCGCCAACTCTGGTGGGGACATAGAATCCCTGTCTGGTCAAAAGCCGGCAGGCAAAAAAACTACTGCGAATCCGGAACATTCAGCACAGTTGTGGAAACCGAACAGGGGCCTGTAACCTACGCCTGCGTAAAACCCGGCTTTGAAAAGCTTGAACAGGCGATTGTATCCGAGGGCTGGGTGCGAGACCCGGACGTTCTCGATACCTGGTTTTCTTCGGCCTTGTGGCCATTCAGCACTCTTGGCTGGCCCGATGAATCGCCGTTATTGAAAACCTTCTACCCCGGCGACGTCCTCTGCACCGCCCGCGAAATCATCACGCTGTGGGTAACACGAATGGTGATGATGGGGCAGTATTGCCTCGGCGATATACCATTCAAGGACGTATATATCCACGCGATGATACAGGATGGCGAAGGCCGGAAGATGAGCAAAAGCTTAGGCAACGGCATCGACCCCTTAGTCGCAATCAACAGCCACGGCGCAGACGCAATGAGATTCACCCTTGCCAGTATGGCCACCGATACGCAGGATATCCGAATGCCCGTCGCACAAATGACGCTGCCCGATGGCCGGGTCGAAAACACCTCGCCAAAATTAGACGTAGGCCGGAATTTTTGCAACAAGCTCTGGAATGCCTCTCGTTTCGCGATGATGAACCTCGAAGGAACAAACGCCGCTCTCTTTGACAAAACCAAACTCGCGATGACCGACAAATGGATTCTCTCTCGCCTCGCGCGAACAATCGACGAAGTTACCGCAGGCCTCGACGCCTTCAAATATAACGAACCCTTGAACGCGATTTACAAATTCTTCTGGAACGACTTCTGCGACTGGTATCTCGAATGGGCAAAGCCGAGAATGTTCGACGCAGCCCAAAAGCCGATTGCCCAGAACGTTCTCGCCTTCGTCCTCGACCAGACGCTGCGGCTGTTGCATCCCTTTGTGCCGTTTATTACCGAAGGCATCTTCCAGAAACTAAACGAACTCGCGCCGACGCGAGGCCTTAAAGGAATCGCGGAATTAAACGCCGCCAAAGCGTTAGTCATAGCCGACTGGCCAAAGCGAATTGACGCCCTGTTCAATGAGCAGGTCGAGCAGCAAATCGATAATATCCAGACCGTTGTGCGCTGCGTCCGCGACATACGAAGCAAATGCAACATTGCACCTTCCTTAAAACTCATCGTCTCCGTCAATGCGCCGCAGGACCTGTCAGGAATCCTGAACGCCGACGCCGGCCTTCTCTGCCAGCTTGCGAACCTCAAAGAGTTTAATGTTTCGCATACGACGCAGAAGCCCAAAAATGCTGCCGCCGCGATAGCCGGCCAAATGCAGATTTACGTCCACGACGCGATAGATGTCGCCGCTGAGCGCAAACGCCTTACAAAGCAGAAAGAGCAAATCGAAGGCGCGAAAAAAGGCGTCGAGGCAAAACTTTCCAACGAAAACTTCATAAGCAGGGCAAAACCGGAAGTCGTCGCACAGACAAAAGAAAAAATGGCCGAATACACCGAACAGTTAAAGGCCGTCGAAAAACACCTGGCTGAATTGAATGATTAAAGTGGCATGGGCTTCCAGTCCGTGAAAACACGGCCAAGATGGCCGTGCCACCGAATTGGTAGGGTGGGGTTTACCCCGCCGTATATATTAAGATATTCTCTGTGTTCTCAGCGGCCTCTGCGGTGAAAAAGGTGGAAAATGGAAATTGAAGTCGAACTGTCAAAAATAATAATAAACGAATCGACCGACCAGCAAATCATCGTCCTCAAGGAACGCTATGGCCAGCGAAGCTTTCCCATCGTCATCGGCATCGTCGAAATTTTCGCCATCGACCGCCGGCTCAAAGGCATCCAGCCCCCGCGACCCATGACCCACGACCTGCTCGACAACATTATCAGCTCCCTCGGCGCACGCGTCGAAAGAATAATCATCAACGACATCCGCAACCACACCTTCTACGCCAAGATAGTCCTCAGTTTGAACGGCAAAACCGTCGAGGTTGACTCACGACCCTCCGATGCAATCGCCCTCGGCGCCGCCTCAGGCGCGCCTATTTTTGTGGCTGAGCAGGTTTTTGACAAGATTCAGGGCTGAACAAGCTCGATATAATCAATAGGCCCACTGCCGTGCAAAGCATCGAATCCGCCACGTTAAACGCGGGCCAATGCTTCCCCGGCCAATACATAACGTCGATAAAATCCCGCACTAATCCGCCGTTGAACACCCGGTCGTAAAGATTACCCGATACCCCCGCCGCGAATAACGCCAGCGCAACAACGCCAATTTTGCGCTCTCCCCACGCAAATATAAATATCACCAGAATCGCCGCCAGCGCAACCACCGATATCGACACAAGCATTACCCGATGCCCCTCTGCTATCCCGAACGCCGCCCCCGTATTCACCGCTAACTGCAGCCGCAGAAAACCGTCTATTATTGCTATACCCTGCCCCTGCACATTTTCAAGCCAGCCGAACACCGCGCTTTTCGTCCACAAATCAAACGCCAGACCGCCCGCGAAGATTGACCAGAAGATAATATGACAGATTCCAGAGGGCGGATGACTGAGGACGGATGACGGAAAGTTGGTTTTCTGTTCTCCGTTCATTACTTCGAGTATTTCTCTATCAGTTTGATAAGCCGGTTGCTCCTCGGCTGGTCGGGTTTGATGCTCAATGATTGTCGCCACAATTCCACCGCCTGCGCCTTCAGACCCGCGTCTTCTTCCGCAAGCGCCTTTGTCATATACGCCACGCCAAGCCCCCGGTACGCCTCCCAGTCCTGATTGTTTACCTTAATGGCCTGCCTGTAATTATCGACGGCCTGATTTACGTCGCCTAACTGCAGAAAACAATAACCCAGATACTGATACGCGGAACTATTCTGGGGCTGCAGCTGAGTTACCGTCGCAAACAATTCCCTCGCCGGCTCTACGCGTTTGGTCCGAAGATACGCCACCGCAAGCGGCATCATCACCCCGGTGTTATTGCTGTCCATCTCCAGCGCACGCTTGTATGACCGCACCGACTGCTCATAATCCTTCTGCGAGTCGTATATGTTCCCTAAAAGCTGGTGAAGCTCGCCGATATTCGGGTCTATCCGCTCCGCCCTTTTTCCATAAGCAATCGCCTGGTTGTAATCATTTATCTCGTAAAGACACTTCGCGGTATTCAGGTTCGCCTCAAGATGGTTGGGCTTTAGCTCGCACGCCCTGCGATACGCCTTGACCGCCGGCGCAAAATCCTTCATCGTCTGATATACGCGCCCCAAACTGAAATAATCCTTGAACGACCACGGGTTAAGCCGGGTCGCCGCGCCGTATGATGTCGCGCTCTTCTGATAATCCTCCTTCTGCTCGTAAATCTCCCCCAGCAGCGAGTACGCCAGCGAGAACCGCTTGTCGGCCTTCGTCGCCTTGTCGAGTTTCTCGATGGCCTTGTCGTTCTCTTCAAGCTCCTTTAACGACACCGCGTCAACGTATAGCTCCACCGCCTGCTGCCGGCTTGCGCAACCCCCGGCCAACTGCAATACGATACACGCCATCGATAACAGAACAAATAATCGAACGCCCATTCTTTCGGACATCCCGTTTCCCCGTCTAAACTTAAACTCAAAAAACAACACCTTGCCTTAGATATATCGTCATAACACCCCGAAAGTGCTGAAATTATATCAGCATAACCCAAACTGTCAAAAACTTTCCCCTTCCGGCCTAATCTTCGATGTTGATTATTTCCTGTTTATGCGTTATGATTCCCCGTTTACCTTATTGGTTAGCGTAAATCTTTGTAAGGATGACAAATATGGAAAATTTGTGGATAATGGCACAAACGGCCCAAACACAGGGCCAATCGGAAGTTCCGGCGGAACCGGTGGGGCAAAACCAGACCACAACCGGGACTATTGCCCCTGCCGACCCGAACACCGCACACACCACCGCCCCTGCGAGTTCACAGTCCTCAAACTATATGCAGTTGCTTTTCATCGGCGGAATTTTCGTGATTATGTACTTCATCCTCTTCCGAGAACCTCGAAAACGCCAGCGACAGCAGCAAAAAATGATTCAGTCCATCAAAAAGAACGACAAAGTCAGGACCATTGGCGGAATAATCGGAATCGTCGTCGATGTCAAAGACGACGAGATTGTGCTGAAAGTCGATGAGTCAAACAATACCAAAATCAGGATTATGGCTTCTGCCATCGGAAAAAACCTCTCGAACGAAGAAAAATAAAGGCCGGATATAACAAGGATTTGATATGGATAAGAATCTGACGTGGAAAATCGTATTGATTGTTGCTTTGGTCACCCTGGCGGCATGGACCCTCTATCCGCCGAGCAAAACCCTCAAACCGGGCATCGACCTCGGCGGCGGAACAAGCTTGATTTACGAAGTTGACGCCAAGGGCCTCAGCCCGGAAGAAAAAAGAGGCCTCTCTGAAAGAGTCATTACCGTCCTGCGACGGCGTATCGACCCGGCCAACATACAAAACCTCGTCTGGAGACCACAGGGCAGCACAAGGTTTGAAATACAGATGCCGCTGGCCAGCGCCGAGGCCAGGGACAAAAGAACACAATACGAGGCGGTCCTGAGCGACCTTCTGGCCAACAATGTCACCCAGGCCGCCATAATGCGCTCCGTCGCAAAACCACAGGACCAGCGAGCAAAGGACTTCGAACGATTCGCTCGCGATTCCAATGAAAGAGCACGCATCCTCGACGACTTCGCAAATATCTATGATGAGCGAAAAGCGCTCCAGAAGCAAAGAGACGAAATCGCCGGCCAGATGACTACCCCCGAAAGCTTAATAAAGCTCGCCGGGCTTAAACTCGATGATATCAAGATTCAGGTCGTTGACTGGGCCAAACTCGATACCGATAAACGCAAAGAAGCCATCATTAAGTCCCTCGGCTCCGAGGGCAATCTTGACCTGCTTACCCGCTATACAGAGATGTATGGCAAATGGGCCGACGCGGCGAACCGCCTGACTGAACCTGACAAGGGCGCAAATGCCCGCTTTGCCCAGGCGACACAGGCCCTCCACAAGCTGAACTTGTCTAATGAGCAGGTAACCGCCGCGTTAGAGGCCGCAGCGCCAGGTTCTTCCAGGACCAATAAGGCAATCGAGGTCCTCAAAACAGAATTCCCCGAGCTGGCTGACAAAATCACCAAAGTAGCGACCGCCTACAACGCCTATTTCCCATTCAAAGGCCGACTCGACGACCCCAGCGACCTCCAGCGAATGCTCAAAGGCGCAGGCATTCTCGAATTCAGAATTCTCCCGACGCGGGAACATCCGGAAGTTGATTCCGCCCAGATTAACGCCTATGTCGAAACCCTGAAAACAAAAGGACCCAAGTACCCACTCGACGACCAGTATGTCTGGCTTCAAATTGAAAAACCCGAAGAGTTTCGTTCAGCCGACAGGGCAGGCAGGCCGGTCATTATGGCCCAGTTTGGCGATAAGGTGTACGTCCTCGCCAGCAACAGAAAAGCTAAAGACGAGATTATGCTCCACACGGGCACCAAGGACTGGAAGCTCGTCAAATCCTCCCCAGGCCAGGACCAGCAGGGCAAACGCTCCATAGATTTCCAGCTCGATGAACGCGGCGGAAAACTCTTCATGGACGTAACAGGCAAAAATATCGACAGGCCCCTCTGTATCATCCTCGACGGTACCGCTATTTCCGCCCCCAATATACAGGCCAGAATTTATACCCATGGCCAGATTACTGGCTCTTTCAAACAGACAGAAGTCGAGGATATGGTCAGCAAACTCAACGCCGGCTCACTCCCCGCCCGGCTCATCGAACAGCCCATCTCCATCAAAACCATAGGCCCTGCCATCGGTGCGGATAACTGTGCAAAGGGTATTAAGTCGGGTCTCATAGGTCTCGCAGGCGTCATTTTGTGTATGCTCATTTACTACACCATTGGCGGCGCAATCGCAGATATAGCGCTTCTGCTTAATATTCTGTTCCTGCTTGCTATTATGGCAGGTATCAGCGCGACATTTACTCTGCCCGGTATCGCGGGCGTCATCCTTACCATCGGTATGGCCGTCGATGCAAACGTTCTTATCTTTGAAAGAATGCGCGAAGAACAGCAAAAAGGTGCCTCGCTTGCCATAACAATCAAAAACGGTTACGACAAGGCCTTCAGCGCCATCTTCGATTCGAACCTCACGACTATCCTCACCGCCGCAATCCTCTACTGGGTCGCCTCCGAGGAAATCAAGGGCTTCGCGATTACGCTTATCATTGGTCTGTCGTCGAGTATGTTCACCGCGCTGGTTGTAACACGCGTAGCCTTTGACTGGCTCCTGAAAAAGAAACTCATCAAAGACCGCATCGTAATGATGCACCTAATTCCAAAACCCAAGATTAACTGGATGAAATATCGTCCCGTCTTCTTCGCCTTCTCCGCCGTTCTAACTATCGGCGGAATGACGCTTTTCTTTATCAGGGACGATACCAAAAACAGCAAATATGACATCGAATTCACCGGCGGAACCACCGCCCAGATAAACCTCGTCGAGGGCGCAAAGCTCGACAGGCAGCAGGTCGAAGACAAAATCCATAAAAAAGGCGAAGAGCTTAATAACGGCGCTATCGCCTCCGCCTCTGTTTACAGCGTCGGAAAAACAGGTAGGCAATACGAAATTACTACAACCGAGACGAATAAAACCCGGGCAACCATCACCTTCTCCGCAAACCAGTGGACCGCCGAATCCGTCACGGCGGCCATTAACAAAGCCGGCTCTGCTCAGCAGGCGGAACTGCCCAATCTCGTCGTCACCGCCGACAAATCGGCCCAGTCATTTGCCATACGTACAAGCCAGTTAAATAAAAACACAGTCGCAGACGTCCTTAGAGCCGCCTTTCCGGACGCTAACATATCCGACCCCCAGGTTGACGAAGTCGTTACGAACGTCGTCCTCGCCGCCTTCGAAGGCCAGCTTCAAGTCCGCGAAAATCTCCAGCCCAAAATCGTCTCAAACGAAAAAGTAACAGAATCGACGATTGAATATTCTCCAGACCTTGCCGATTTCATAGGCGGCATCGCTATCCGGTGTGAGCTTGGAACAAGCGTCCAGGTCTCCGAAATCAGGCAAAGGCTTGAGGACCTCAAATTTAAACCCGATATGAGGGGAGTTGCTTGGACCAATTACAGAATACTCGACTCCAACCTCAAAACAATGGACCCGAATCTGTTGGTTAAATCCTTCGTTTATCTTGTCGCAGAGCCCGAACTCGCCTCAAGCCAACAGGACTCCGACATCTGGACCCAGTTTGTCGATGGCGAAAAAACCAAGGTTGTCGATGCGATGCAAATGGTCTCTTCACTTCCTCAGGTTACCCAGATAAGCCCCTCTGTCGGAAAAGAGGCCAAGACTGCAGCCCTTGTTGCTATTGTCCTTTCGCTTATCGCCATGCTTATATATATCGCATTGCGATTCGGCGATTTGCGCTACGGCATCGGCTCGATTGTCACCCTCGCACACGACACCACCGCCACGCTCGGCGCGGTTATGTGCTGCGCATTTATCTCCACCACGGCTATAGGCCAGCTGCTGCTTATCGGCGATTTCAAAATCGATATGACGATGATTGGCGCATTCCTGACCCTGCTTGGCTATTCAATCAACGATACCATCGTCGTCTATGACCGTATTCGTGAAAACCGCCGAAAAGGAACCCTCACTCCCCAGCTTATCAACGACAGCATCAACGAGTGTATGTCGCGAACACTTCTGACGGGCACAACCACCCTCCTGGTGGTCTTGATAATGTATATCTTCGGCGGCAAGGGTCTTAGGGGCTTCAACTTCGCTCTGCTCTTCGGCATCATCGAAGGAACCTATTCCTCTATCGCTATATCCGCTCCAATTCTGCTCATGAGGGCGGCCAGAAAACAAGATAAAGCCGTCCCTAAGCAACAGCAGAACTGATTGTTGTAACTGCCGGGAGGAAAAGGGACTGCCCTTTTCCTCCCGTTTATATTTTGTGTCGCAGAAAAGGGGTCAGCGGGGTTGTTGAAAAACCTAATGCTGACGATTTGAGATTGCTTCGCTTCGCTCGCAATGACACAAAAACGCACATTTTGTCATTGCGAGGAGCAAAGCGACGAAGCAATCTTGACTTTCTCAACAGTATCTCGGCCCCCTTTTTCTTATGTTTGTATTTTGTGCTGGTGATATGCAAAAGGACTTTAAAATCGGTCTGGCAATCGGCGTAATATTTGCCGTGGGCGTCGTCCTTTGGCTTGCCACCCTGCCAAACCTCAGCGCGCAGGCCCGTGCCCTCCAAGCCGCCTCAAATATAAATCCCTCCCCCCAAACCCCGCCGGAGATACCACCGTCTGTTACTTCACCTCAGCCGATTGATACCGAAATACGAAATACGAACTACGAGATACGAGATACTAACGACGAGATACGAACAAAAATCCACATTGTCCAGAAGGGCGATACTCTTTCCTCCATCTCCGCGAAATACTATGGCTCAGCGAACCAGTGGCGTAAAATCGTCGCCGCCAACCAAAATAATCTCCCCAACCCCAACCGCCTCACCCCCGGCAGCAAACTGATTATCCCGGATTAACTCTAAAAGGGGTCAGGAGCCTTTTTGTTAAAAACCCACATTAAGATAGCAAAAACGCCTATTATTTAAAAAAGGGGTCAGGAGCCTTTTTCGGGATAAATTTTAAAATATTGACGAAAATAAGATGCCCGCATAGAATTCCGTTATGTCAAGAGCAAGAAGACAATCGCCGGGAGGTATTGTTTATCACGTTCTGAATCGCGCCAACGGCAAACAAGACATTTTTCGGAGCCTCTCCGATTTCAAGGTCTTCGAAAAAATCCTCGCCGAGGGCCTTAAAAAAAATCCTATGCGTCTTACCGCCTACTGCCTTATGTCCAACCACTGGCATCTGCTACTATGGCCATACAACGACGGCGACCTCTCAAAATTCGTCCACTGGATTACAATGACCCACAGCCAGCGATGGCATTCCATTCACAACACCGTCGGCACCGGTCATATTTATCAGGGCCGATTTAAAAGCTTCCCCGTTCAAAATGAATCCTATTATCTCACCGCCCTGCGATACATTGAAAGTAATCCCCTGCGAGCCGGCTTAGTCAAAAGCTCCCTCGATTGGTCATGGAGCAGCCTGGCAATCCACAAAGGCATCGCGAAGGATGGCCTTGCGATTTCCCCTGGCCCCGTAGAGTTGCCTGATAACTGGTTTGGCTTAGTCGATATTTTACCTGGAGAAACTGAGCTGAAAAAAATCGAACATTGTATTAACCGCGGAACGCCCTTTGGCCGGGAGGATTGGGTACAGCAAACCGCAAAAAAACTTCTGTTAACCCCAACCCTCAAACCCCGTGGCCGACCCAAAACCGAAAAAGGCTCCTGACCCCTTTTCTCTCGGAAGAATAAATAATGACTGATTTTACATTAGCAGTATTGGTTTTATTGTGGCCTTTCTTGGCAAGTTTTCCCCTTTGGCTATCACACAGACACACTAAGAATCTTGAAGAAACGGTCAACCCGTCAGCGGACAAATTCTTTTCCCCACAAACATGTTGGATATTGTCTATTCCCGGAATCTGGTTTATGGTTTTGGCGTTGATTACGCTTGTCGGCCATTTCATACTTGTAAAGTATCTTGCCGAACATTGGATATCCACCAAAGTGGACAGGCACTGGCCGGCAACACTGCTTGTCAGTCTCCTGTGCGCCGTGGGAGAGTGGATTGTTTATGTCTCACATTTTTTTGAGCACAAAGGTGATTATTTCGACCTGTCTGGTGGAAAATTGGCTTTCCGTTTCGGTAAGAAGGAGCAAAATACTCATCTCGATCATATCCAATCAATAGAAAATATAAAGAGCCGATATGCGGTAGTTCTTAAAGATAACAGGAGCATTTTTATTCGCAAGAGGGACATTCGCAGACTGGTTGGGGCGGCCGCGATAGAACAGCAACTGGAGGCATTATCGCGTTCTCTCTAAGGGAAAAGGGGTCAGCCGGGTCGAAGGGGAGCCTTTTTGCTTGGTATCCGTCAGGCAAATCATAAATAGAAAATCGAAAATAATAAATTGATGAATGCCCGGGACAGGAATCGAACCTGCATGAGCCGAAGCCCACCAGCCCCTCAAGCTGGCGCGTCTGCCAGTTCCGCCACCCGGGCGAGCTAATCAATTTATTATTGATTATTTATGATTGAAAGTCAATCGGCAAATTCAAACGCCAGGGGCGAACTATTCTTAAATCTGAAATTGCTCTGTAGAAAACTCAAAAAACTGTCATTCCGAGCGAGCGAAGCGAGTCGAGGAATCTGCTTAATTTAAACAGATTTCTCCACTCAGCCCCGGTGAATCGGGGCTTCGGTCGAAATGACACAACACCTTTTCTACAAAGCAATCTGAAATCAGAAATCTGCAATCCGCAATTCTTACTTTCCTTTTTCGCCATCGTATAGCAGTATATGCAGCCGCTGGCAGAAACAATAGCCCGCTTCTTTACACATTTGTGCGACCATAGGCGATTTGGCGATTAGCTCGTCCCTCTTTTTCGCCTGGGGCATAAGCATCACCTTTTCAGCCGATACGCCGCCGATTTGCTCCACGACCTCCTGAATTTCAGGCAGGTCATCAGGTAAATCAACAACGAATTTAAGTTGATAAGGATAGCGTCTGATTAACTGTCTTATTGAGGAAAAGGGGTCAGGAGCCGTTTTTATTTTTTGGCCTGAATTCGACAGCTTCGGGCTTATGCTCATCAGGTCGCAGGCAAGTCCCGCGATGAATTTGATACCCGACGTCTCAATCGTGATATGTTTGTTTCGCTCTTTTAACGCTCTGGCAAGGTCGGGCAACTGCGGATTCAACATCGGCTCGCCGCCCGTTATCACCACGCTTCGGCAGGGCCAATGAACGATTTTGTTGACTATTTCCGGTATGGGGATTTCTTCGCCCTCATTGGCGTCCCATGCGTATTTCGTATCGCACCAAACGCAGCCGACAGGACAACCCGCCAGACGAATAAATACGCTTGGCGTTCCCGCCAGCAGCCCTTCTCCCTGAAGTGAATGAAAAATTTCGTTTACTACCATTTCAAACGCGCACTACCCTGTGCTAAACCGTTTTCTTTGCGCCAACAACGCCTTGAACATATTCAATTGGGTCTTCAAGCCCCGCGTCGCGGAAACCCTTCAGCCGAATCCGGCACGAATCGCATCTGCCGCAGCTCCTGCCCTCCCTGTCCGGGTCATAGCAGCTGTGCGTCAGCGAGTAATCCATACCCAGCTTCATCCCCGCCAGTATCGTCTGCCCCTTGGTCATATTTATAATCGGCGTGTGAATCACAAACTTCCCTTTTTTCTGTACTCCCACAGCCGTCGCCAGGTTCGCCATTACTTCAAACGCCTGTATATAATCGTGCCGGCAGTCAGGATACCCGCTGAAATCCGTCGCGTTTACGCCGAGAAAAATATCGAATGCCTCGAGCACCTCAGCCCACGCCAGCGCGTAGCTCAAAAATATCGTATTCCGTGCCGGAACGTACGTCAGCGGTATCTCATCACCCGGCTGGCCGAGACCCTCCCGGTCTTTCGGCACCTCCATCGTCAGGTCCGTCAGCGCTGACCCCCCGATACCGCCCATATCTATCGGGATGATTTTATGCTCAACCACCCCTATCGACCTGGCGATTTGCCTGGTGCCCTCCACCTCGCACTGGTGCCGCTGGCCATACCGAAACGTAAGGGCATATAACGAAAACCCGGAGTGTTTCGCTATCGCCAGTGTCGTCGCTGAATCCAAACCCCCGCTTAACAGCACTACCGCTTTATCTTCTGCCATTTTATGCTCCTTATTGAATTGGAACTGTTATTATATTATACTAATTAAAAAGCTTTTGCGAGAACCAAGAAATGAACAAAAAGCCGCAACTGGAACTGTTCGACAACCCCTCCCCAAAGCGTAATTATTGTATTACCATCCGCTGCCCCGAATTTACCAGCGTCTGCCCAAAAACCGCCCAGCCCGATTTCGGCGAAATAACAATCGAATATTGCCCCGATAAAACCTGCATTGAACTCAAATCCCTGAAACTCTATATGCAAAGTTACCGCAACAAAGGCATTTTTTATGAGGCGTTGACAAACCAAATCCTCGATGATTTAATCTGGGCCTGTAAACCCAGGTGGATGAAGATAACTTCCAGATTCACCCCGCGAGGCGGCATCACAACCGACGTGGCGGCAGAATATAGTAAGGACAAAAAAAAACCTGCTAAGAGGTAACAAAATGGGAATATCTTTTCACTGCGAACATTGCGGCAGAAAAATAGAAGCTCCGGATACCGCCGGCGGCAAATGGGGCAAATGCCCCGCCTGTCACAATAAGGTCTATGTCCCCGCCAACACCCCGCCGGACGACGAGCTTCGACTCGCCCCCATCGACACCGAAGAGGAACGCAAACGCAGAAAAATGCTTGCTGAAGTCGACCACCTCAGAGAAGAAATTCTTAAAGAAAAAGATATTCCCGAAGAAGGCGTCGTCCCCAAAAACCACTCCCCTGCCCCGAAACCCGGCGACCTCAGCAACGCCGAGCTTACCACCTTCATTATCAGTTACCTGCGTCAAATGGCCGACGGCGACCTTGACCAGGCGGAACAGACCGCCTTGGCCATTATCCCCAATGGCCACAACGCCGTTCGAATTCTCGAAAAAATCGCCCTTAGCGAAATACCGGAACCCGAACTCGCCGACATCCCGCAGCAGGTACTTTCGGGTCTTATAAAGAGCCTCCGCGGCCGCATCCGATGAGGAAAATAACTTAATTCTCATATCCGCACAGTCCAATAATACCCCCGCCATCAATGGGTCGCAGTATCTATTGGGACACGGAATACTAAATCACCCCGTTTTCCCCAGCACATACCATTTCTTATACTTTAACCGGAGGGCAAGATTATCCGAATTCTGCTTTGAATAGCATCTTTGGAAAGGAACTCGTATGGGGATTAAGCCGGTCCTTGTTCATATTACACACGAAGCAGCAGCCAAAATGGGCGGCATCGGTGCAGTTCTGGAAGGTTTCTTCACCTGCCAGTCGTACCTCGATGCCGTTGACCGCTCCATCATCATCGGCCCGCTCTTCACGACCGACGGCTCGGTCCTCGACCGCCTCGGCAACGACGGCGAAGTCCTCTATTCCTCCATCGACGGACTCGTCAACACCGGCTACGCCTCCGCCTTTTCCAAAATAGAATCCTTCTACGGCGTCGGAATCATCTACGGCAGACGGACCTTCGTCGATTCCCAGACAGGCATCAAATCCTCCCACGAAGTCGTCCTCCTCGATGTCCGCCACGCCGATATAGACATAATCAACGACTTCAAAGGCAAACTTTTTGAGGAATTCGAAATCCGCAGCGACCTCTACGAATACCTCTGGGAATTCGAACAGTATGTCCGCCTCGCCCCAGCCGCACTGGCCGTCCTCAAAGCCATCGGCGCCGCCACAGACAAAACCGTCATTGTCGCCCACGAGTATATGGGTATGCCCACCGCACTGGCCGCTGTTCTCGACCAGACCTGCAATTATAAAACCGTCTTCTACGCCCACGAAGTCGCTCCTATGCGCAAAATCGTCGAGGACCACCCGGGCCACGACACAATGTTTTACAACGTCATCAAAAGAGCTCACGAGCAAAAACTCTATGTCAAAGACGTCTTCGGCAACCAGGACCTCTACTTCAAATATCCCCTTGTTGACGCCTCCAAACACTGCGACGCCATCCTCGCCGTCGGCGGACTCGTCGCCGATGAATTAAGGTTCCTCGCGCCGGAATTCGAAACAGAAAATATCTCCGTCGTTTACAACGGCATACACGCCTACAAAACAACCGTCGAAGAAAAGCTCGCCTCCAAACATAAGCTCCAGCAATACTGCCTCAACCTCCTTGGGTTTCACCCCGATTATGTCTTCACGCACGTTACACGACTCGTCCGAAGCAAGGGACTCTGGCGAGACCTCCGCGTCCTCGAACACCTCGATGAGGCCTTCGCAAGAGCCGGCAAAACCGCCGTTATGTTCCTGCTCTCTACCGAGGTCGCTGTCAGGCGAAGCTGCGATATCTTCGAAATGGAAGCATGCTATAACTGGCCCGTCGCGCACCGCGAGGGCTGGCCCGACCTCTCCGGCGGCGAGGCGGCCTTCTATACCGCCATCCAGGAATTCAACGCGAAAACCAAAAGCGTCAAAATCGTCTTCGTCAACCAGTTTGGCTTCAATAGAAAACTCTGCGGCACGAAAATGCCCGCCAATATGGACACCATCGATATCCACAGAGGAACCGACGTCGAATTCGCCCAGAGCATCTACGAACCGTTCGGCATCTCGCCCGTCGAACCACTCACCTTCGGCGGCCTCTGCGTCTTCAGCAATATCTCCGGCTGCGCCGGCTTCGTCAACAACGCCGTCGCCAGCGTAAACGCATCTACCAAGGACGGCACACGAAACGTCATCATCGCCGATTACACCTCCATCGATGCCCAGCTCGCCGATATCAGCGACCTCCTCGACATTGACAGAAGCGTCCGCGATCAGGTTGAAGCCGCCGAAAGCCGTGAGGTTGCCGACGAAATTCTTATGCTCCTGCCGAAATCCCATGCCGAAATCGCCTCGATGATTAAAAATGGCCGCCGCATCGCCCAGCATATGAGCTGGGACGTCGTCGTCAACGACTACCTCCTGCCCGCCCTCGAAAAAATCCTCCATGCTCGTCCGACGGTTCGACTCCAAACCGCCGGCAAAATCTCCCGCAATTAAATTTCCCTATCCGCATCGGTTAGCCCTCAGGCTTACCCGTCGCATGCACAGCATCCCTTTGTCGTTGGGCATCCCTTACGGGAACGGGAGGCGGGCCAGGTGGTTAAATCTGTGGTTTTTCTCTGTGTCTTAGGGTCTTCGTGGTGAGAAAAAAAAATTTAATTTTTTCCAATTCCCCCCTTGACGCCGGGCGTATATGTAGTACAATTGCTTTTCTCAATGGTCAAGCTAACAACGATGTTGCTTGGCCATTGGTGTCTTTACAAGACACAAAGTTGTTCTTTTACAAGTGAACAGTTATAAGCCAAACAGCAGCGAAAGTGCTGCCTTTTGCGGGATATACGATTGTTCTGCAAGGGGCCACAAAGTAGTTCAGCACTTTCGGTGCGTATGCCAATGAAATGTAAGTGTTGAGCCTTTTTTATTAGACGACCTCCGTACGGCGACTCAATCGCCGGCGGATCGATGAATCAAACTGAAGGGTTTGATCCTGGCTCAGAACGAACGCTGGCGGCGTGGCTAAGACATGCAAGTCGCACGGATCAGTTTTTTGAGCAATCAGACGACTGGTCAGTGGCGAAAGGGTGCGTAATGGATAGGTAACGTACCCCGGGCTTCGGAACAGCGCCGTTACGGGTCAAACCGTAACTACCGAAAGGGGCGATAATACCGAATAACGTCATTTGCCGACAGGTGAATGACCAAAGATACGTTGGCCTGGGAGCGACCTATCTCCTATCAGCTAGTTGGTGAGGTAACGGCCCACCAAGGCTTTGACGGGTAGCGGGACTGAGAGGTCGGCCCGCCTCATCGGGACTGAGACACTGCCCGGACCTCCACGGAGGGCTGCAGTAACGAATATTGGGCAATGGGCGAAAGCCTGACCCAGCGACGCCGCGTGTGGGAGGAAGT